>ERZ838577.249-NODE-249-length-94577-cov-11.232993_pt1 | contig 94577 bp, 62 predicted proteins | sample MGYA00519682_ERZ838577 | MGnify/ENA primary metagenome ERZ838577 (study PRJEB31850, sample SAMEA3708838) | human gut metagenome | biome: human gut; feature: human-associated habitat; material: faeces | place: China | collected 2014 ... | reverse complement strand
GGAAGTCGTGCCGTGTGACCCCTCTCGCGTGGTACAATCGCGGTACAAAAATACTCCGAAAAGGACGAATCGCCAAGAGGCTAAAATTTCGTTTGTTAAAATCTATTAGCTGAAAATCAGGGTATTATAACACCAATTTTTGCAGCCGTTTGTCGCCGTTTTGCCCTTTGAAACTCCATATTTATGTGTAATCCAGCTTATCTAAACACCTCGATAATTATATGATGCTGTTGGGTTTAACGTAAAATATTATCCGATTTTTACGTTATAATATCTGTGGGATATGCCTTATCATCCCGCATTTTGTTTAGTTGTATCATCATAATCTGAAGTTTGTTACCGATGTCCGCACAGTTCAACGCATTTGAAAATGCTCTCGACTTCTCTTTCTGGAGGGAGCTATGCGAGAAGCATGGCACGCTGCGCCATTTCAGGCGCGGTGAATATTTTGCACGCACGGGTGAAGTTCTCAAAAATGCCGGATGGATTGTGTCAGGCGGTTTCAAGCACTCACTGATTGATAATTTCGGAAATGCCAAAACAGTCGGTTTTGTGTTTGATGGGTCGGTTCTCGCCAATTATATTAGCTCGATGCATGGCAATAAGATACCTACCGACATCATAGCCCTTGAGGATTCTGATGTTCTTGTCATACCGTCCTCTCTGATTCGTGAAAAGCTGATGTTTGACCCCACTCTCTATATCAAGTTTCTGGATGCCTTGTTTAGGCAGGCATACGAGCAGATGCTCAACAATTACCGTTCCACTCCCGAGCAACGCTACCGCCAGTTGCTTGCATGTTATCCACGACTTTTTGATTTGGTCTCGCTCGGAGAGATAGCCACCTACCTCAATATCTCTCGTCGTCAGCTTCATCGAATCCGTGAGATAAAAGCAACGGACACACCAGACGAAGAAAAAACAGCGAATTAAAGCTCAAAAAGGCTATTTTTATAAGGCAGCTGTGACAAATGTCACAGCTTTTGTCATTTTTACTCTGTAACTTTGCATCAGAGTTCACAGCAAAAATAGATAACAATGAAGAAATACTTTTTTAGCGCTTCGATTTTGGTATCGTTAGCTTTTGGTGCGTATGCCCAAAATCAGCAATCAATTACCGTAAGAGCCGGAAGTCAGATGGAAGTTAACTCCGCTACACCGGTGAGCCATAAGAAGATTGGTGATGCGGTAATGGAGTTCATGTTTGATTACTCTTATCTTCGTGACACAACCGATGTCACATCGCGCGTTGAAGACCGTATGATACTTCAGGTGGGTTATGGGCTGTCGAAATTCACGAGTTACCGTGGCATGCAGATAGACTCCCTGCTTCAGATATCTACTACTGATCAAATAAAAGCCAACCCGAACCGTTATGTCGGCGGAGAGTCTTTCTCAATCTATAAGAACTATCCCGCCGGAAAGTTCACCAATACTGATAGGGTTGCAACCGACTGGTTTCTTTTTGAGGAGTTGATTCCTTCACAGGAATGGACTATGACCGATGAAACAAAAGAAGTATTGGGATATGAGTGCAACAGTGCCAAATGCTCTTTCAGAGGCAGAGACTACATCGCCTATTACACTGATAAAATCCCTGTTGCCGACGGTCCTTGGAAATTCGGTGGCCTTCCGGGATTTATTATGGAGGTACGAGATGCTTCAAATCAATATTCCTTCATATGTGTTGGAATAAACTCTAATGCAGACCGCGCCATTACTATCCCGGAGGTCGATTTCATCAAAACATCAAGAGTCGATTTTTACAAAACAAAAAACAGATTCGATATAAACCCGACTGGATATATGGAAGCAACAAATGGAGTTCAAGTGATTGTAACTACTCCTGACGGGAAACCCCGAACAGATCTGACCTCGCCCAAGTCCCTTACTTTCGATTATATTGAAACCGACTGGAAAAAATACTAATTATAATATCTGTGAGAATTTTAATAACTCTGATAATGATATTTTGTGCTTTGTCACATATATATGGACAAGCCACAAAAATCAAGGGCTTCGTTATAGACAAAGATACCGAAGCTGCCGTTGACGGAGTTATAATTCAAGTCAAAGACAAAGCCGGCAAGAATCTTGCCTACACATTTTCTGACGATAACGGATCGTTCAGCATTGACTTCGATGCTTCTTGTTCTGCTTCTGTGATTGTGTTTCATCTCATGGGATATGCAGAAAAAAGAATCCGAATATCAGACATAAAATCACCGGTAAGAGTTTATCTTGAATCTCAGCACACACAGCTGGATGATGTGATTGTAACTGCTCCCGACATTGAGCAACGTTCCGACACACTTGTGTATTACTTAAGTCATTATGCCAAGGAATCTGACCGCAACATTGCCGATGTTCTCAAAAGACTTCCCGGTATAAAAGTGGAAGAAAGCGGAGAAATAAAGTACAATGGAGAGCCTATCAATAAGTTCTATATTGACGGAGCAGACTTTGCTGACGGAAGATATGGTCTGGCTACCGAGAATATACTTCCGTCTGATGTGGCAAGTGTGGAGGTTATGGAAAACCATCAGCCCATTCAGGCTTTGCAAGGTCTTGAATTTTCACAGCAGGCAGGTATTAATATCAAACTTCGTGAACAGGCTCGACACAGATGGATTGCTATATTGGATGGAGGGATCGGTCTGTCGCCAGTTCTGTATAATGCATCTGCTTTTGCCATGCGCATTTCAGGGAAATGGCAGAACATGGAAACCGTTCGGATAAATAATACGGGATGGAATCCACAATCGCAAAGTCATAAACATACGGTCTCAAATCTGTTCAGCAGCGATTATATCGATTATTTATGGCCTGATTATATCAACCTCGGCACATCTTCCGCTCCTCTTGCCGAAAACCGTACAAGGGATAATTTCTCCGTGCTTGCCAACAGCTCAAATTCATGGCATCTTGACAAAGGAAAAGATGTCAGATTCAATCTTAATTACGAATCCGACCGACTTGACAATCTGTCGGGATATGAAACAAATTATTTGGATGAATACATTCCACGTTTCATCGAGACTAATTCTTTGAAAAGCTATTCGCATTGGTTAAATGGACAGGGCACTGTTGCCATCAACACCCCGGCCATGTATCTCACTGACAATCTATATATCGATGCTCATTGGCAAGATTTTTCGTCTACTGTCGGCGGAACACTGTCCTTGTCACAAAAAGCATATATTCCGGAGTTCAATTTTACCAATGATTTACAAATGCTAAAACGCGTATCCGGAAACTTGCTCTCCGTATCATCACGCAACAGGTACTATTATCGCCCTCACCGACTTGATGTTGTGTCTGATGCCCCGGTTGAACAAGATTTGACAACCCAGGATTTCAGAACTGTTACCGAATTTAAATATGGCTGGTTGAAAGCCAAATGGAATATATATGTCCGTGGCGGTTTTGACCTTAATTATCACCACTTGAAAAGTAATCTTGATGGTATAGCGTCGCCTCTCGTAACCGAGTGCGATTTCCAATCTCTTTTAATGAGAGTGTATGCAGCGCCGGAGGCTTCATATAGCTCTTATCGCTGGCTTGTAACTTTGTCTTTACCAATAGGCTTAAAAACCAATCATATCTATGGTGGTCAGACTGGATCAAATATGACGAAATGCTATTTATCTGTTGCCCCGTTTGTTTATGTCAGATATAAATTTAACGCACGAATGGATGCAATAGCCCAGTTAAAGTATTCTTTGGAACCGCCAGAGGCTACTTGCCATATCCCGGCAGCTATAATGCAGAATTTCCGCAACCTGTATTTGGCTGTTCCTACCACCGATTTTTACCATTATCGTTCTGCAGCCGTGAACTTGAGATATAGGAATCCTATAAAGTCCCTTTTCTTCAACATCATCGGGAAATACGATTGGAACAGCTATCCCCTAATCAATGACCAGATATTCTTAAATAACTACGTACTCAATACATTTACTTTGAACAGCAATGACACCAGATGTTTTAATGTAAATGGCAATATAAGTAAAGGACTGATGTCAGGGAAAATTCATATTAGCCTCGATGCTTCGTATGCTGATGTAATTTCTTCCGCTATGCGTGATGGACAGAAACTTTCTTATCGACAAAGTGCTATCGTTTTGCAACCTGGACTAAAAGGATATTTCACTAACTGGTTCTCAACAGACTACAAAATTGGATACACAATAAATAAGCTGCGGATAAAAAACGGAGATACAAGTAATTATCAAACTATCAAACAATTTCTGTCGTTAGTTCTTATCCCTCTTAAAGGTTGGCAATTTTCTGTCGGAGGAGAACATTATTATACAAGATTTTCTTCTTCTCGGTCATCCAATCTGATTTTGGTTGACGCTTCTGCAACATGGGAGCCGACAAAAAAGCTGGAGTTTAGTATTAAAGCCACAAACATATTAAATAAAAAAGAATATCGTTATGCCAGCTATGGCTTACTTAGTGAAACAGACTATATGTATCGCATACGCGGTCGGAACCTAATGCTTTCAATGCAGATTAGAATATAAAAATACAAAACAGACGGACACTTTTGCCGACTGATTTCCCGGTTTCCTCGTCCTCGCTGTGATTCTGATTTTAATAGCCAAGTAAATATTTTGACATGAAACTGGCCGATAAACAAATTGAGGGGAAGATGAAAGCAGGCAAGGTAAAGAAATGGGCTGATGCCACTGAAAACAGAATAGGTAAAAGGATAGTTTTGTGTTCAACAACTCCGTGATAATGGCACCGACCGTCAATTGTCGCATAGAAAGCGGTAGGTTCACAATCAATAGCCCGGACAAAGTTCTAATTCTTGAAATATACAAATCATTAAACTCCTAAAAATAGGATACCAACAGCTAATCATACATAGACAACATAGGCAGGCGATTTTGGTAATCATCTGCCTGTATCTCTTCAAAGTCATAGAGATTCAGAGAGTGTGTCTGTTCGGAATTATATAAGAAATATAAGTAGTTGAGACATTTGTCACAGCTAAAGTCGCAAACGCTTAGTAACTTTGCCAAAATTACACAGTGATGAACCGACTGATTAGTTACAGGACATCGTTATTTTACTGTTATAGGCAAACAAAGAATGGAGCTTAAGCTATTTACTGTGTCTTACGACTTATACAGTCGCCATCAAATAACGACTACTGATACATCTATAATATGCCCTCGGCAATCGTTGCCGGGGGCTATTGATGAAATAGAAATTGAAAAGAATACATAATGTTAAACCCAATCAACAATAGACATGAATAAGGTTCTTATCGTTGATGCCTCAGAATCTGACCGTCGGCTTATGACGGGCTTGCTTGTCAAGTCCGGTTACGAGCCGATTGCCGTCGAGAGTATGGAGGCTGCAAAAGAGGAGGTGGCAAAGTTGCCACCCGGCGCGGTTGTGGTAACGGCGATGAAATTCGCCCACGGCACAGCGCAGGAGTTAATCAACTGGCAAAAGCGTGAGGGTTACAAATTCCCCGTGATTGCCGTAGTGGATAACATGAATGCCGTGGATCTTCTCTCGGTGATGCGCAACGGCGGTGCCGTGGATGTGATACAGCGACCGGCTATCGACAAGCAACTTATCGAAACAGTCGGCAAGTATGCCAAGCCGGAAAGCGTTGTAATACAGCTTGACAACGCTCTGATTCCCAGACGTAGCGAGAAGTTCAAGGAGATTGAACAATCAATCGAGCGTATTGCCCAAACTAATGCCAACTGCATCATCTTCGGCGAAAGTGGAATGGGAAAAGAGCAGATTGCACGCCAGATATACCTTCAAAGCTCCCGCACACAAAAGCCGATAACGATAATCGAGGCCGGAGGTGCCGAACTTGTTGGGCTGCATGACCCCACATCTGACCGCAACGAGATGTATAACCGCATCAAGAGCTACTTCCAGAATGCTGCGGGCGGAACAATTATCCTGAAAAACATCCAGCTTCTCAATTTCGAGAAACAATCGGTGTTCCTGCATATTCTCTCGGAGGAACATCCGGATGTGAGAATGATATGCACTGCTAACGCCACCCTGATGAAGATGCTTACCGAGGGAGATTTCCGCGACAACCTTTTCTACATGTTGCGTCAGTCGGGTATCACAGTACCGCCCTTGCGCGAGATGACAGAGGATATTCCGGACATTGCCGATTATCTTCTCGCCACATACGCACAGAAGACTTCCCAGACGAGAAAGCGGCTCGACGCATCTGCAATCAAGGCTCTGAAACTGTATCCGTGGCCCGGAAACATACGCGAGCTGAAAGACACCGTGCTAATGGCTGCTTTCCATGCTGACGGCGATACAATATCAGCCGACGACCTTGTTTTCAGCGACATACTTCCGGAAACCGCCGAAGACCTGACTCACCGCAATCCGAAAGCGGAAAAAGACCGCATCATAAGGGCCTATATCCGTGCGGGCACATGGAGAGGTGCCGCGAAACTGCTGAATGTGTCTGAAAAGACACTGATTCAGCTCCGTAAAAAGCACCATATCAATCCCGACGGAGAAATTGAGGCTTGATTACCTCGATAAAAATGCGTAACTTTGCAACGCAAATAGCAAAGAATAGTGGCTGAAGAGTCAGTCACATCAAAAATACAGGATAACATAACTTCCGCATAAGTTCTATTGTAAATCTGGACAATTTATAGGAACGAGCTTGGCGTGATGCTTATGCTATGCTTATCGCATAGCGTGCATTCATGTCTAAATCGTTCAAGGCAGTCCAGAGCCAACAATAGAGTTAGCGTGAAATGCACGCTATTTTTTGCCCTGAACTAAGCCATTCATAACACTCAAAACCTTTACCTTTGGAAAAACACCGTTGGTTGTTCGCCAACAGTCAAGATTTAACATCAAAATTATTCTATCACTGAAATCTTCACTATTTCAGCGCATTGCAACTTTAACACTCCTTAAATCGCCGTTTCTGAAATCCCTGCGGTTATAATTGCAAACGAGGCGCAATCCTCGACAAGTCTAACTCAAAACATATATAACCGTATGGAAGGAACAACTCCCCCAAACATCACGGGCTTCAGCAGGAAGCCCAGAAACAGAAAGCACATCAACGGGCGCAAGGCAGCAACCCGCAAGTCCAGCTTCAATCCGTTTGCCGATATGCCTCACGAGGCGAAGGTGTGGATGTTAGGCTCGATGTTTCTCATCGCCGCCGCAAAGATACTCGGCCCTGTTATCGGGTTCGATGTACCGGCGCTCCGCAAAACAGACATAGCCACCGACTGAGCCTATGCAGCAGAACGACACGCACGAGGCCGACTTCAAGACCGCCGCAAACGCATACGTTTCACTTGTGGAGCAGCGCGCAAGAAGCCCCGGCCAGTACCCGACGGGAAACCGACCGCGATTATACTTTCACGGAGAACCGATTATTCTTCTCGAAGACATCGTAACCGGGCTTGATGTCAGCGAGAGAACAATAAGACGCTACCGCGACGCAGGAAAAATCAAGGTTTACGAGAGCATAGAGGGCAATATCAAGTTTGTGCTTCAATGCGACCTCGAAAGGTTTCTCGAAAACTCCTTCATCAGTTCGTCCCATCCAGACTATAAGACTGTGAAGAAGAAATCAACCAACGGCGGAAACGCCAACCACACCACCACTAAATCATAAATTCATTATGGACCAAACTCCCGACCAGCAGGAAGTGCTGATCGCCCGCGACAACACAAGCGGGCATGTGGGAGCAGTCGTAGGGCAGAATCCCGACGGCACTCCCAAGATGGCCGATGTCAAATCGACGCCATTAAGCGAACTGATAAAGTTCAACAAAGGGCAGAACCCCCTCGAAGCGTTCATGTCGAATTTCATGCGGCAGGCCAGGAACCCCACGCTGTTCAGCTTCTTCAGATTGCAGGAAGACAAATATGACCTCGTAGGCCCCGCAATGGCAGACATAATCAAGAATCCCGGCGACAATGCCGAAATGCTCAAGCCTTACGAGGTGGAACTGAAAGCACCCGCACAGGCAGAAAAGCAGGAACAGTCCCCGGCTCAGACGCAGCAGCCGGAAACGGTCGGCATCAAGCAGCCGCCCATTGACCGCGACAGCATCGACTGGGTCAAAATAGAACAGCAGTGGGGCATAAAGCGCGACGACCTTGAAAAATCAGGGGCACTCGACCAGATGGTCTATAACCACAAGTCGCCGCAGCTATTCACTGTAACGCCCCGTTTCGGCGACGAAACCTTTTCCCTTCAGGCGAAACTCTCGTTCCGCAGCAACCCCGACGGCTCATATTCACTCGTGCCTCACTTTATCCGCAATGAGCCGCAGCTCGATCAGGAATTCAAGGGCTATACTTTCACAAAGGAGGACAAGGCGGAACTCCGCAAGACCGGCAACCTCGGCAAAGTCGTTGAACTCGCCGACCCCAAGACAGGGGAAATGAAGAAGTGCCTCGTGAGCATAGACAGACTCACCAATGAGATAGAGGCCATGCCGGTGGATAAAATCTACATCAAGCCCAAAGTCGCCAACATCAGCCTCGATATGCAGGCTATCGGCATACTCAAAAACGGCGGTATGATACGCGAGCAGCACGTGGAACTGCCCAATGGTGCCAAATTCACCGCCGACCTGCAATACAACGCCGCAAAACGCGACATCGTGTTCGTCAATTCCGATGTTTACCGCCAGAAGCAGGAACAGAACAGTTCCCAGCAACAGCAAGTCCGGGATTCATGGCACAATCCCGACGGCTCCGTCAAGCGCCTCGAACACTGGTGCAAGCTGCCACTGAACGAACAGCAGCAGGCCGATTATCTCGCAGGCAAAAAAGTCCTCGTAGGCGAGACCAAGGACAAATTCGGTAACGACTGCACCGTCTATTTCCAGTACAATCCCGAAAAGCGTCAGCCAGAGACCACGCGGGTATATCCCGACCGCGACAAGGTCGTCGGCATCGCCGAGGAAAGCAAGACCCAGTATGCTGTGAACAATAACGGGGCGACCAACGAGGCGACAAAGAACGTGCAGGAACCGCTCCAGCGCGGGCAGACCGCACCGAAGGATGAAAACCAGCAGAGGCAGCAGCGCAAGCCCAAAGGCCCGAAGCCTTGACCGCCACTCACCGCGCATATTCCACAATCAGTTTTATACTGCGATTCATCCGACATGATTGCCGCCGCATAGCCGCGATTCCAACCACTATGTCCACACCAAAGCTATAAGTATCCCAACCTGCGGCCAACCGTGTCAACCCAAACACAACTATCCCCAAGTCACGGGGATGGGCGACTGTCCCCGTGACTTTCATAAAATCACCCCTAAACCCACATTAAATTTATGATTCTTATTATCTGCGAGAACATTCTCGCCACCAAGACCGTCGCCCTTTCTCTGGGCGCGAACACCGAAACCGCCAACGGCATCTACGCATCCGACACCGTAACCGTCGCCAACATCCCGCCCCGTTTCATCCGCCAGACTCCGCTGTGCGAACTGGCAGAGGGAGAATATCCCTTCATGCCCGACAAGTTCCGTATGTCGGTGACGATGAAAGAGCTGGAGCGACAGCTCAAACCGCTGTTCCGTGAAGCCGTGGAAGTGGTATTCGCCTCCGACAGCGGAGCCGACGCACAGGCACGTTTCTTCAACATCTGCCGCCATTTCCGTGTCGGATGCCCCCGCAGCAGAATGTGGCTCACGCGCCTCAGCTACGGCGCCATACGCGGAGCCTTCCACTTCCGTGAGTCCGGGCGACACCTGCACCGCCTCGCACAGACCGGCCTTGTGTCGAAAGGCATGGATCTGATGTTCACATACAACATCAACCAGACATTTCTCCATATCGGCCTACCTGAATACGACCTTACCCGTCAGGAGGCAATCGCCCTCGATTATGTGGGCGACCTTACCGGCCGTTTCGACAACTATAACGGTATCCCCGACGGACATTCAATCCGTGTGAATGTCAACGGCGGCGAAGGATTTGAATCCGAAGCCGTCTGGGAGGCCGAGGAAGACGCCCTCGCGGTAGCCGACGAAATCCCTGTCGGTGAGACGGTATCGGCCACGCTGACGGTTGACGAGACCGACCGCTTCAATATCCGTTTCCACACACTGCTCACGCTCCAGATGGACGCCTTCAACAATCTTGGCTTCATGCCCGCCCAGACTCTCAGGCTGGCACAGAGCCTTTATGACAAGGGGCTTATCTCGTCGCCCCTGACACGTTGCTCGCATCTGCCCGAAAAACTCCGAGGCCATATCCAGACGGTATTCCCCGACACGCCCGGTTACCGCTGGGGCGAGAACGACGCGACCATCGACCACCATGCGATAATCACCCTCCGCGCCATAGATCAGGAACTGTCCGAAAAGGAGAAGCAGCTCTACTGGCTCATATTCAACCGCATGAAGGCGGTTGTGGAGCAACAGCCGAGCCGCAAGTATGCCACCGTAGAGTTCAAGATTGGCGAAGCCGTGTTCTACCGCCAATGGGAGATTACCGGAGAGGCGTATGCAGTGACCGAGACGGGCACGTTCCAGACTGGCGTTACAATCGCAGACGCGGCAGTATATCCCTGCGATGCCCCGGTAGCAGAATCCAACGCCCTCACCGATGTGATGTGCACCCTTACCTCAAAAGCGGAGTATGTCGATGAGATGATGCACACCAACGTGCCGTACACGCTGGAAACCGGCGACTACGGCAGCGCACTGGACAGCCTCATACGCAAGGGACTCGTCACCCTTGACGGCGACGATGTGTATCTCTCACCCGAAGGTCAGTATGTCTATGACGAGTTTGCCGGCCGCGAGTTCGCCGAGATGCTGCTCACATGGCAGTTCGAGGCCAACGACCTCTATCAAGGCGACCAGTCCGGACGCTCGGTAATCGAGGACTTTTCCAGCTCCTTGCTGTGCATGATAGAGACAATCGACCCCGAAGCCGGAGAGTAAAACGCTGCAATCCGCTGTAAATCGCATTTCTATCAAAAATAACCGGCCCAACATAGCCGAAAATCGGATAGAAATCGCTAACTTTGCCACTGAATCGCAGTCATAAATTTTATTTTTGATTGTGGATTTAGTGGTGAGGCAGCGGGAGGGATACCCGCTGCCTTTTTACAGCTCTTATCCACACCACCACTAAATCCAAATTACTTATGGAAGTATTATTGATTGAGAAGGAGACTCTCGATTGTATCCTTGACGAGCATGAGCTTCTATGCAATATGGTCATAGTATTGGCTAATCGCTTGCGCCGAAAGGGAACTGCTGACATGATGACTTCTGCCGAGGTCTGTGATTTTCTCCATATAGGCATGACAACCCTGCAATCCCTCCGCAACGGCGGTAAGATAGGTTATGTCAGAATTGATGACGGAAGCATCCGGTATCCTGTCACCGAAGTTATCCGTTACATGGAGCGTAACGGTATCAATTATAATAGGGGCGCCTATGGGGAATGAGATCATAACCAAATCGGACAGACGTATTATCGCAGCCCGTACACAATCCCAGAACGCATTTGAAGCCGTCGGCATAATCCGAGACAGCCATCATCCTGTATTGGGAGGTCTCTGTTTCCTCGATGACAAAGAAGTGGCAGAACGCCTCAAAGTGACGAGGCGCACGGTACAGAACTACCGTGACCGGGGAATACTCTCGTATTATATGATATGCGGCAAATGCCTCTATCCGGAACATGAAATACAGCAACTGCTTGACGAGAATTTCCATCCGGCATATTACGATTAAACAATTTAAGAGCGACAACTGAGTAAAATCTCGATTGTCGCTCTTTCATTTAGCGCTGGGTCATTTCGTCTTTTTAGGTCGTCCGCGCTTAGGCTGTGGCGGACGCTCAAATGTTGTCGGCTTCTCCGGCAACGGTTTGATGTCAACTTTCAGACTGTCGAACTTGTCTCTCATGCGGCCCATATCTTCCGATACAGTCTGGTCAAGCATGGTCGCGTAGATTTGGGTGGTGGCAATGTCTTTATGCCCCAGCATCTTCGATACCGTCTCGATAGGCACATGATTGTTGAGCGACATTGTGGCGAAGGTATGGCGCGCGATATGCGTCGTCAGGTGTTTCTTGATTTCCGCCTTGCTTGCTATCTCATCAAGGTACGAGTTCATACGCTGGTTTGAGATAACCGGTATGACGGTGTCCTTTTCCACAACCCGTGGGTGACTGCGGTATTTCTCCATCAGTCTGCGCGGTATCTCCAGCATCGGGATTACGCTCATTTCATCTGTTTTCTCGCGGGCCTTGCGTATCCACATCTCGCCCTTGTCATCGGTGACAACATGTTCACGCTTGAGGGTGGAAATGTCTGCGAAAGCCAGCCCGGTAAAGCAGCAGAACACGAAAGTGTCACGCACGAGGTCGAGGCGGGGAAGTTCGCTGAGGTCAAGCTCTATGATGCGCTGGAGTTCAGCTTCCGTAAGTTTCTCTCGCTTCGGCTTGGTGCGGACATAGCGTTTGCCCACGAATGGATCATCTTCAATCCATTTGTTTGCGATACCGGTGCGTATAACGCTTTTGAGATAGCGGATATAACGGACGGCGGCGTTGTTGGCGCAACCCTTCTTTATGCGCAGGAAATGCTCGAAGTCGTCAACCATTCCGGATGTCAGTTTATTCATCGGAATATCTTTCACATCGTGCTTGTCGATGAGAAATTCCTCCAGATACTTGACGCATCGCTCCCAGCGCAGGCGCGTACCCTCGCAGATGTCACCACGCTCGTTACGGTCCTTTACCTTCTTGTTAAGTTCGCGGAACGCCTCGCAGAGCATCGTCGGCTTTTGCAGCTTGCCGAGAAATGCCTTTTTCAGAGTGTCGGGATTGACCATCTCATCGCGCATGACGAGCTGGTTGTGGATTTCGCATATTTTGGTACGGATGGTATCAAGATAGCGGTTCAGTTCAAGGTCCTTTTTGGTCTTGCCTTTAGACTGACCTTTGGACGCATCCCAGTTGTTGGGAGCTACATACCGGTTGGTATATACCTCCGCACGTTGCCCATTCATTGTTATTCGCAGCAGAATGGGAAATTCGCCCTCTTTGTTGGGGCGGCTTCTCCTGACCATGAAGTTCAGTGAGAAGTAGCTCTCGTTGGATAATTTCATTTGACTTGTGGCTTTAATGGTTAAACTAAAGATACAAATTTTTTCTCGGGTACACAAACTGCACATCCGAAGGACAAATGAAATATCCGGATTTGCGAGGTGGCAAAACGACCAATTCAACGAATAATGTTGAATTGCCACCTCAAATTGCCACCTTTTACATAACATTTTTTAACTATGCCGGCAGCTAAAAATGGCTACAAGGGTGCTTATAGTGGGCTTCATAAGCCTGTATCTACTGAATTTCAGAATTGTTCTTTGCCACCTGCAACCACCTTGCGAGGTGGCATACACCCAACGGTTATATCTCTCGTATATCTTTGAAAAATAATGAAATAGAGTCTTTCGAGGTGGCAAAACAAGATGCAATTTTTATTGCCACCTTCTTGCACACCCGCAGTTTCAATATTCTGCGCCGATTGGGGATTGGGGTAAAAAGAAAAACCTCTGAAAATCAATGATTTTCAGAGGAATTCGTCGGTCTGATAGACCCTTTAGTGACCCCGGTGGGGCTCGAACCCACGACCCAATGATTAAGAGTCATTTGCTCTACCAACTGAGCCACGGAGTCATTGCGCTGGAGTTCGAATGCCGGAGACGCTGCTTGCCGCACGCGACCCTTCATGGCACGTCGCTTTCCATTTGCGGTGCAAAGTTAGACAGTTTTATTTATTCCTCCAAATTTTTTTACTCCTTTTTTATATATTAAATCATAAAATCTTTAATTTTTTCCGTTTTTTCAGCGTTTTAATAAATTTTTACATCTCCAAATTGTCTTCTTCACTGTTTTCTTTTAACTTTACATTCCAAATGGAGTATCATATTCCATATTTGCTAATTGAACATAATCAGATGGTAAAACCATTCTAAAATTTCAATTATACTCTATATCTAAATAGTAATGGACAAAAAAGTATTTTATCTGGCTCTCGGCGTTGCTGTGATCGGCATGACGGGTTGCTCAAAGAAGCTCGGCCAGTTCAAAAGTGATTTCTTCACTACGGTTCCCACTCCCCTGGAGACTGTCGGTGAGAATGTGCCCGGCACTGTCACCGGTAACATCCCGGCAAAATTCATGGTCAAGAACGCTAAGGTTACCGCCACTCCGGTAATCACATGGAACGGCGGCGAAGCTGCCGCTCAGCCTGTAGTAGTGCAGGGCGAGAACGTCCGCGCCAACGGACAGGTGATCAGCTACGTCAACGGCGGCACAGTCACAATCCCCTTCTCTGTGCAGTATCAGCCCGAAATGGCAAAAAGCGACCTCTATCTTGATTTCGCCGTTGATCAGAACGGAAAACTTTACGCACTTCCCCGCGTCAAGGTGGGCTATGGAGTGATCGCAACCTCTACGCTCGCTTCGGCAAAAACCGTAGAACCCGCTGTGGCAAAGGATAATTTCCAGCGTGTCATCAACGAGAAATACTCAGCCGACATCCACTTCCTCATCAATCAGGCAAACATCCGCTCGAGCCAGACCGACAAACCCGACTATATCGATCTCAACAAGCGTCTGATGGAAGCCAACAAGGCCGCCAACCAGGAGATTGCCGGCATCACAATCAACTCTTACGCTTCGCCCGACGGCGCCCTCTCTTTCAACACTTCGCTTGCTGAAAAACGCGAGGCCAACACCGCCGGCTATGTAGAGAATCAGCTTAAGAAAGATAAGATCACTGAATTCGGTGAACTCACATCTTCTTTCACCCCCGAGGACTGGGAAGGCTTCCAGCAGCTCGTAGAGAAAAGCAACATTCAGGACAAAGACCTTATCCTCAGCGTTCTCAAGATGTATCCCGATCCCGAACAGCGTGAGAAAGAGATCCGCAATCTCTCGTCTGTATTTAACGAACTCGCCGACCAGATTCTTCCCCAGCTCCGCTATTCGCGCGTGATGGCATCCATCAACGTTATCGGCAAGAGCGACCAGGAACTCATCAACCTCTTCAACTCCAATCCTAAAGAACTGACAGTCGACGAGATCCTCTACATCGCCACCCTCACCGACGACAACACAAAGAAGATGGAAGTCTATAACAAGGCTTGCGAACTCTATCCCAACGACTATCGCACATTCAACGACCTCGGTCTTACGCAGTATGTTGCAGGCGACTATAAAGGTGCCAAATCCAACTTCGAGCATGCTCTCCGCCTGAACCCCTCCGCAAAAGAGCCTGAGATGAACCTCGGTCTTCTCTCGATGGTCAACGGCGACTACCGCAAAGCTTACGAGCAGATCGGTGCAGCCGCCGGCGTTCCCGAAGCTGCCGACGCTATGGGCGTTTACTATCTCGCACAGGGCGACCTTTCGAAAGCCGTGCGTTCGTTCGGCGATTCCAAAACCAACAACGCCGCTCTCGCACAGATTCTCTCGCAGGATTACTCCGCAGCCAAGTCCACGCTCGCTTCCATCAAGAATCCCGATGCCACCACTTATTATCTCACGGCAGTTCTCGGCGCACGCACCAACAATGAGAACATGGTGATGAGCAACCTCCGTCAGGCAGTGAAACTCGACCGCTCGCTTCTCGACCGCGCGAAAGCCGACCTCGAATTCTCACAGTATAACCTCTCCTATCTCTGATACTTTCAAAATTTAAATCTGTATAAAAAATCAGGCGTTCCAAATTGGAACGCCTGATTTTTTATACAGATTATAGAGAATTTATATCTTATTCATCAATCTCGAAATCATCGCCGAAAGGATCTTCATCTTCCTCCATCTCTTCGCTGTCGTCGAGTTCTTCGCTCTCATCCACGCGCTTTGCCTCCTTGCCCGGCAGGAAAGGATTCTTTCCCTTGGCAGTCTTGGTAGTCTTGGTAGTTTTCAGAGCCTCATAGATCTTTGCCGTGATCTCCTCGGCCAACTCCGGATTCTCCTCGATCACACGTTTCACAGCCTCGCGGCCCTGGCCGAGTTTCGTTCCCTCATATGAGAACCATGCGCCCGATTTCTTCATGATGCCATATTCGACTGCAAGATCCACAATCTCGCCCGACCGGGATATACCCTTTCCAAACATGATTTCAAATTCGGCACGCATAAAGGGAGGAGCCACCTTGTTTTTCACAACCTTCACTTTCACAACACGACCCACCGACACATCGTCAACCTTGATAAGCGACGACGGACGTATATCGATACGCACCGTAGAATAGAACTTGAGCGCATTACCGCCCGTGGTGGTCTCAGGGCTTCCGAACGTCACGCCTATCTTTTCACGAATCTGGTTGATGAAGATGCAGCATGTGCGTGTGCGCGAAATCGTACCCGTAAGCTTACGCATGGCTTGCGACATCAGACGCGCATGAAGACCCACATTCTTGTCGCCCATCTCACCCTCTATCTCTGCCTTAGGCGTAAGAGCCGCCACAGAGTCTATCACCAACACATCTATAGCGCCGGAATTGATAAGCTGCTCGGCAATGTCAAGAGCCTGCTCACCATTGTCGGGTTGGGCAATCCAGAGATTGTTGACATCCACACCGAGCTTTTCTGCATAGAAGCGGTCGAAAGCATGCTCGGCATCGATTATGGCGCAGATACCGCCCTTCTTCTGAGCTTCAGCTATAATATGAATAGCAAGGGTTGTTTTACCCGAAGATTCCGGACCGAATATCTCCGTGATACGGCCACGCGGCACTCCGCCCACGCCCAATGCATAGTCAAGACCTATGGAGCCCGTCGGTATGGTTTCCACATCCTTCACTCCGTCATCGCCCAGACGCATCACAGTGCCCGCACCGAAATCTTTCTCCAGATGCTGCATAGTGGCGTCGAGCGCCTTCAGCTTCTCGCTCATGTCGCTGATCGGAGCGGAAGCCATTACTTTCGTTTGTTTTTTCTTTGCCATTATATTAGGTTTTTATTGTTATTCAGATTTCAATGTAAACCTCTATCTGAAATGTTTCTTAGAGATTACTTTGCAAAGATATAACTTTAAAACCGCCTCTCCTAATAAACCGCCCTATTTTAAATTTAAATAAACTTAAACCACTGCAAAAATCTTGCAGTGAAGGAAATGAATTTAATATTGTCCACAACCTGTAGATAACATGTAGACAACGCTGAAAAAGATGTAGATATGCCTGTAGAAAAATTGTTGATGGATTTGTAAGCGGAAAATAAGGATTTTTCCTCTATTTTTATAAGCCCGTCTCCTCTTCGGAAAACAATACCTTTCAATATTAAGTTTTCCATAACTTATTGACGCGGTTATCTACCGCCGGAAGTCCGGTTTTCTACAGTTTTTATCTCTTTGTTTAAGGGAATTTATTAACTTTGCATTTATCTACAGATTGTAGATAAACTTCATATCAATTTGACAATCAATATAGCCGCATGTAGATAACATGAAAATAAAATGACCTCAGAGTTCAATAACTCACATATGCAAATTTTTAGGCAAAAAGTTATTGATCGTTATCTACATCCTTTATTGATGTTGTTTATTTATTCTTTATTTAATTTTAAAATTTAAAGTAGATAGAAACATAAATCAAAACCACAAATTTCAATCTACTTCAAAAAATCAATAGACATGGAAAGGGAAAAAGAATTGCGCGAAGAGATAGGCCGCCTCAAGAAGGAGAAAAACGCCCTTATCATGGCCCACTACTATCAGCGCGACGAGATTCAGGAGATAGCCGATTTCATCGGCGACTCGCTTGCCCTGGCGCGCAAAGCGGCGCAGACGGATGCCGACGTCATAGTGATGTGCGGCGTCCAATTCATGGGAGAAACGGCAAAGATACTTTGTCCGGATAAAAAAGTGCTCGTTCCCGACACAGCCGCCGGATGCTCTCTGGCTGACAGTTGCGATCCGGAGAAATTCCGTCGCTTCATTGAGGCTCATCCAGACTATACGGTGGTGAGCTATGTCAATACCTCCGCCGCCGTTAAGGCCCTTACAGATATTGTGGTCACTTCGGGAAACGCCCGCAAGGTGATCGACTCGCTTCCGAAAGATGAGAAAATAATATTCGGACCCGACAAGAATCTCGGAGGATATATCAATAGCGTCACGGGCCGCGAGATGCTTCTTTGGCCCGGCGCCTGTCATGTCCACGACCGATTCTCCCTTCAGGGAATAATGGATATGAAGAAAGAGCATCCCGGAGCAAAAGTGCTTGTTCATCCCGAATGCCGCAAACCGCTTCAGATGATAGCCGACAAGGTGGGATCCACCGCCGCCCTGCTCGAATTCGCCGCCAACGATGAAGCTTCGGAATTCATAGTGGTTACGGAAAGCGGCATACTTTTCGAGATGCGCAGAAAATGCCCCGAAAAGAGTTTCCTTCCCGCGCCGGCCGAAGATGCGGAATGCCAGTGCAACGAATGCGACTATATGAAACTCAACACTCTCGAAAAAGTCTATATGGCTTTGCGCGATGAGAAGCCGGAGGTTATAGTGGAGCCTGGACTCGCCGAAAAAGCATTGCGTCCCATAAAGAGGATGTTGGAACTCAGCGTCTGATGGACAGAAAGAAAAAAAATATAGTTGAGCTTACCAACTGCTCCGCGGCAGAATACCGACGGCGTAAGAAGATGCCTCTGACAGTTCTTGCAGACAACGTCAGGTCGATGTATAACATAGGAGCCATTTTTCGCACTGCCGATGCCTTTCTGGTGAAAGAGGTGGTGCTCGGAGGCATTTCAGGCGTTCCCCCTCATCCCGAGATAGCCAAGACAGCTCTCGGCGCCGAGGAAACGGTGGAATGGCGACATATTGACGAAGCCGTGGCAGAAACCGCGCGCCTCAAGGCCGACGGCTATCGCATCTGCGTGCTTGAGCAGACACATGGCAGCATAGAACTCGGCTCTTTCATTCCATCCGAAGATGAAAGATATGTGCTCGTCGTAGGCAACGAAGTGGAAGGCGTGGATCAGCGCATAGTGGATATGAGCGATTATGTGCTCGAAATTCCGCAATGCGGAGTGAAACATTCGTTGAACGTCTCTTCAAGTGCCTCGATAGCAATGTGGCATTTCTATAATAATATGTGTGAGAAATGAAAATACTTGTTACTGGTTCCGCAGGATTCATTGGCAGCGCGCTTGCTGAAAAATTAGCAGGGAGAGGTCATGAAGTCTCCGGCATCGACAATCTTAACACATATTATACTCCCGCTCTGAAAACTTCACGCCTCAGGCGTGGCGGTTTCAATTTTGCTTCTCCCGAAGAAATAGAGGATAAAAAGGAATATAAGAGCAATATATATCCCGCTCTTTTCTTCATAAAGACCGACATAACCGACCGTGAAGACATGGAGCGCCTTTTCGCCGAAAATAGATTTGATTGCGTCATAAATCTTGCCGCTCAGGCCGGAGTGAGATATTCCATAGAGAATCCCTTCACTTATATGAAAAATAATATGGAGGGTTTCCTCGTGCTTCTGGAATGTGCGCGTCATTATCCTCCGAAACATTTCATATATGCCTCTTCCAGTTCTGTATATGGAGGAAACTCCAAGACCCCTTTCAGTGAGGATGACAAAGTGGATAATCCTGTTTCACTTTATGCCGCCACTAAAAAAAGCAACGAACTGATGGCATGTGTCTATAGCCGTCTTTACGAATTTCCATGCACTGGTCTCCGTTTCTTTACCGTCTACGGTCCTTACGGCCGTCCCGATATGGCTCCGATGCTTTTTTCCGACGCCATACTGAAAGGAGAGAAGATAAAGGTGTTTAATCATGGCGACATGATGCGCGACTTCACGTATATCGACGATATAACGGAAGGAGTTGCCGTGATCGCAGAAAAAGAACCTTTGAAAAAGAATGGCAGCGTTGTCTATAACATAGGCAGGGGGCACGCCGAGAATCTTCTCTATTTTATCAGGCTTCTTGAAAAGGAATTTGGGAAAGAAGCGCCTAAAGAGATGCTTCCGATGCAGCCGGGGGATGTGCCTCTGACGTTTGCCGATACTTCGCGCCTGCAGACAGATTATGGCTATGCTCCTTCCGTTCCGTTGGAAGAGGGTGTCCGCCGGTTTGCCGAATGGCGCAAAAACATGAAAAGCTGACCCTATATTTATAGAATATAACTGACCTGATATAAGAACTAACCTGAATAAAACCTGAAAACTAAAATGCCTGAAAAAAACTCCGGAATGACCCGCTACCGCTGGGTGATATGCGGAATGTTATTCGCCGCTCTTGTAATCAACTATCTCGACCGGCAGGTGCTGTCGCTGACATGGAGAAATTTCATCGCTCCCGAGTTCGACTGGACAGATGCCGACTATGGTCTTATCACCGGCGTATTCTCCATCGTTTACGCCGTCTCGATGCTCCTTGCCGGCAAATTTGTCGACCGTCTCGGAACCCGCAAAGGTTATCTGTGGGCCATCGGTATATGGTCGGCAGGCGCCTGCCTCCATTCCATATGCGGTATACTCACTAACGGCATCGTGTCGGGCGACTGGATATTCTCCTTCACCGGCTCGCGCGAACATCTCATCATGCTCCGCAATGCAGGATCAGCAACAGTGGCCATCACCACGGTGAGCGTATGGCTCTTCCTCGGTGCCCGCTGCGTGCTCTCTTTCGGCGAAGCCGGAAACTTTCCCTGCTCCATCAAAGCCGTGGCCGAATATTTTCCTAAAAAGGATCGCGGTTTCGCAACCGGCGTATTCAACTCAGGAGCGCAGATAGGCGCGTTGATAGCACCTTTCACAATCCCCTTGATTGCCAAATATTACGGCTGGGAAATGTCTTTTCTTATCATAGGTCTGCTCGGCTTCGTCTGGATGGGCGTATGGGTGTTCGTCTATAAGGATCCCCGCGAGAATCCACATGTCAATGCCGCCGAACTTGCTTATATAGAACAGGATTCCGCCAAAGATAATAAAGAAGTAAAAGAAGATGCGGCCGAAAATTGCTCATGTGACCCGAATGGAGAAAAAAGAGATTTACATATTTTCGAAGCCTTCCGTTATCGACAGACCTGGGCAGTGATATTCGGCCGCTTTCTCCCCGATTCCGTATGGTGGTTCCTGCTCTTCTGGGCTCCCGCTTTCATCAGCGAAGTCTATGGATATTCCTCATCTTCAACAATAGGTATGGTTGCAATATTCACCATATATTTCATATCCATGGCATCGACTTTCGGAAGCTATTTGCCCACATTCTTCATTAACCGCGACAAGATGAATCCATATGCCGGGCGTATGAAAGCGATGCTGGTATTTGCTTTCTTTCCCCTCCTCGGACTCGGAGTAATGCCATTGGGACGCGTATCCATGTGGTTCCCCGTGGTGATTATCGGTATAATGGCCGCAGCCCATCAGAGCTGGAGTGCCAATGTATATAATGTGGTCAGCGACATGTTCCCCAAATCCGTGGTGGCAACCGTCACCGGAGCCGCCGGTCTCGCAAGCGGTCTCGGAAGTTTCATGTCCAATTACGGTGCCGGTCAGCTATTCAGCTATGCCGCCGCAACGCATATGAACTTTCTCGGATTCGAAGGAAAAAATGCCGGATATATGATAGTTTTCATGTGCGCCGGGTTGGCATATCTCTTAAGCTGGTGCATTATGAAACTCCTTGTGCCCGAATATAAAATAATAGAACTCAAGAAATAAGAAAATGGAAAAAACATGGAGATGGTTCGGCCCTGCCGACAAGATAACTCTCGATATGCTGCGCCAGATCGGCGTAGAAGGCATAGTCACCTCTCTTCATCATATACCCAACGGCGAGGTTTGGACCGATGAAGAGGTTGCTCGCATGAAATCTTATATTGAAAATCATGGACTGCGCTGGTCGGTGGTGGAGAGTCTGCCGGTGTCGGAATCAATAAAATATGGTGGCCCCGACCGCGATCTCCTTATCGAAAACTATAAGAAAAGTCTTTCCGCTCTCGGACGCGCAGGTGTGAAGACGATATGCTATAACTTCATGCCGGTGCTCGACTGGGCCCGCACCGAACTCGACTACACTAATTCCGACGGCACTTCCAATCTATATTTCAATCGTGCCGAATTCGCTTTCTTCGATATAGATATTCTCAAACGTCCCGGAGCTGAAAAGGATTATGATGAAGCCACTTTGAGGCGCGTTGAGGAACTTCGCCCTAAAATGGATGAAGAGGCACGCCGCCGGCTTGTCGACAATATCATTGTGAAAACTCAGGGATTTGTTAATGGCAACATCTCCGAAAAAGACAACGATCCGGTGGAGAAATTCCGCTATTTGCTGGCCCTCTACGATGGCATCGATGCCGAAAAACTGAGAGAAAATATGAAGTATTTCCTCGAGGCCATAATGCCCGTTTGCCGCGAATACGACATCAACATGTGCGTTCATCCCGATGATCCTCCGTTACAGATTCTCGGTCTTCCGCGCATAGTTACCTGCGACGAAGATATCCGTGCATTCCTCGATGCAGTACCCGATCCGCACAACGGTCTCACCTTCTGTGCAGGCTCGCTCAGTGCCGGAGCCCATAACGATGTTGTGGAACTCGCGCGTAGATATGCGGATCGCACTCACTTCGTCCACGCCAGGATATGCAAGGTTCTCGACAATGGCGACTTCCGCGAATCGTCGCATCTCGACCCGCGGCTTGTGGAGATTGTGCGCATTTTTGAAGAGAAACGTCCCGGAGTCCCCATGCGCGTAGACCATGCGCCGCTAATGCTCGGCGATGAGAAGATGGGCTATAACGCCGGCTATTCCTTCCATGGCCGCATGCTCGCCCTCGGTATGGTTTCGGGCATCATGGCCGCTATCTCCACCGAAAAAATGGCTGGGAAATAAGAAATGAGAAAGCTGAAAAATAGGAAAAGCTTAAAAATTAGCAAAAATATTAGCTGAAGAAGGTCGCGTGAAAGCACTTTAGTGCGCCTTCTATAAATAATTTTCAAAATCAGGAATATGAATGAGTTGTTTTCAATCAAAGATAAAGTAGTGGTCATCACCGGCGGAACAGGTGTGCTCGGGTCATGTATAAGCGAATATCTTGCCCGTCAGGGAGCCCGCGTAGTGGTTCTCGGACGCCGCCGCGAAGAGGGTGAGAAAATTGTGGCAAATATTAAAGCCGAAGGTGGCGAGGCGATGTTTCTTGTCACTGATGTGATGGACCGAGCCCTTCTGGAGCGCAACCGCGAGGAAATTCTCGCAGCCTACGGCCGCATTGACGCTCTGCTGAATGCCGCCGGGGGAAACATGCCCGGAGCCACAATCGCTCCCGATAAGACTTTCTTGGATCTGAAGATTGCCGACTTCGAAAAAGTGTTGAATATAAACCTCACAGGCACCGTTCTCCCCTCTCAGGTATTTGCAGCTCCAATGGTGGATGCCGGAAGGGGAACTATTGTAAACTTTTCATCTATGGCTGCATTCCGCCCAATGACAAGAGTGCTCGGATATGCCGCCGCCAAGGCCGGAATAAGCAACTTCACGGCTTTCCTCGCAACAGAGATGGCAAAGAAATTCTCTCCTGCAATACGCGTAAACGCCATTGCTCCCGGTTTCTTCCTTACAAATCAGAACCGAAGCCTGCTTACCAATCCCGACGGATCGCTCACTTCGCGGGGAGAGGATGTGATTCGCCAGACGCCTTTCGGACGTTTCGGCAATCCCGAAGAACTTTGCGGCACCATTCAATATCTTATATCCGATGCCTCGTCTTTCGTGACCGGCACTGTGGCAGTTGTCGACGGCGGCTTCAACGCATTCGTCATGTAAGGGAATGTAAGGGTGTAGTCTCAATCGTGTGGCGACTGGGATTCATTTGATACAAATTTTTTCCTCAGTCTCGACAGCGTCGAGGGTGTGATCTTCAAGTACTGCGCGATATATTTGAGCGGCACGATGCTCGATATATATTTTATCGGCGCGCGGCGCAGAGAACCGAAGTTCATGAGCAGAAAGTTCATGAACCGCTCCTCCGCGCTCTTATTGTTGAAGAATAGATAGCGTTTCTCGAATCCGTAGGTCTGTTCTATAAGCAGATTGCGGATATAGACCACTAACTCCGGATATTTCTCCGTGAGCAGTTTCATCTTGTGATAGCTCACAGTCCATACCTCCGAATCCACAACCGCTATCAGTGAGAATATCGAAGGTTCCGACGCATAATATGAATGAAGCGACGTGAACACATCGCCTGATGTGCCGAAGAGCACCGTATCCTCCACATTTCCTGTCACATTGCAGACGCGGAAAAGTCCTACTTTATTAAATACGAAGCAATCGCACACCTCACCCTGTCGGACCACGGCCTCCCCTTTAGGCACATGCCGGAGCACGGCTGCGTTCTCGAAATCACGGATAAGTTCCGGAGTCGCGTTGCAGTGTAGCGCCAGAATCTGACGCAAGGTCTTGGAATTATGGCTTTCGGTGAACATGATGTATACTTTTTGAGAAAGGACCCCTTTGTAACGTCAAATATACATATATTACGCTCTTTTCCGTTTAAAGGTTATTGAAGCGCAAATTTAATTGAATTTAATTGATTTAGAACAAAAAATCCTGTTTGCTTTGAATATTTTTTAATTTAAATTTGCTTGCAACAATAACAATTGATAATCCTTTGCTGCTGATTTTATCCAATTGGCGACATTTTGCTATAACCTGACCTAAATTTCCAGAATATGAATTTGACACGTACAATCAGAAAAGCCGCTTGGGAAATCGGAAGATTTCTCGCTGTCTCGGCTCCCGTGTGTGCCATAGCCTTTACAGCCGGTGCCGTGCCAGCCAAACCGGGGGCGATGCGCTATGATAATGGCGGCAAGACCGTTGAGGTTTTCCTGCACGGCGATGAGAATTCTCATTATTTCACCGGAAAGGATGGCGTGATGCTGCTCCGCGGCGATGACGGCCGCTTCCGCTATGCCCTCCCCGACGGAACACGGCTCCGCGCTTCGTCAATGACGGCCAGCGACCCCGCTTCGAGAAGCGACGACGAAGTCTCACTCCTCGCTTCGTTCGACCGCAAGGCTCCCTTCCGTATTCTTGAAGCCTCCGCCGCAAAGTCCGCTAAAAGGAAAGCCGTTTCCCGAAACATGGCGAAAGTGGCCGATGAATCATATCTCAACACATTCCCCACAAAAGGTTCGCCGCGATGTCTCGCCATCCTCGTGCAGTTTCAGGATGTGAAATTCACCCTCGAAAACCCTAACGCCCTTTTCAAGGATATGCTCAACGAAGAGGGTTTCAACCGGCATCGGGCCACCGGTTCGGCCGCCGATTATTTCAAGGCAAGCTCAAACGGTCAGTTCGCACCTCAGTTCGATGTATACGGACCTGTTACGCTCCCCTACAACATGAGTTATTACGGCGGAAACGACATGACCGGAAACGATGCGCGTCCCTACGAAATGGTGCCGCATGCGGTCGACCTTCTCCGCGACCAGATCGACTTCAGCATCTATGACACCGACAACGACGGAGTGGTCGACAACATCTATTTCTTCTACGCCGGCTATGGCGAGGCCGACGGCGGCCCCGCAAACTCGATATGGCCCCATTCCTGGAACATCCACGACGACCTCGGAATGGAGATATACATGAATGGAAAGCTCATAAATCATTACGCCACATCCAATGAGCTTGTATGGGGAAAATCGAATGAACTCGCCGGCATCGGTGTCTTCTGCCATGAGTTCTCCCACGTACTCGGTCTCCCCGACCTATATTCCACAACATATACCGGTGCTTTCACTCCCGGCGAATGGTCGCTTATGGACCATGGTTCCTACAACAACGACTCCCATACCCCGCCTTGCCATACCGGCTACGAACGCTATTGCCTCGGATGGGTGGAGCCTTTCCGACTCAAGGATCCTCTCAACGTCACTATGTATCCCATCTCTCAGGAGGGCGCATATTCCGATGTATATATGATTCCGACTGAGAAGAAAACGGAATATTTTATTCTTGAAAACCGCCAGCAACGCGGCTGGGACGAATATATTCCGGGTCATGGTCTCCTCGTATGGCATATTGATTTCGTACCAGACATGTGGGATCTCAACATAGTCAATATAGAGAAGCAATATATCGATATCGTAGAGGCCGACGACACCCGCTCCGAAGGCACCCGTTCCGGCGATACTTTCCCCGGCACTGCCGGCGTGCGTGAGTTCACCGACGATTCCAAACCCGCCATGCGCTCTTGGAGCGGCCAGCGTCTCCATGCTCCCATTACCGGCATCATGGAAAACAACGGGGTGATTACTTTCGCTTTCAAAGGGGGTGAGAATATCTTCGGCGAAATCAAGGCCCTCGAGGCCGCCGACATCCGCACTGCCGCCTTCACCGCCCGCTGGCAGAAAGTCGACAAGGCCAACGGTTATCTGCTCAGCGTCTATCGCAAAAAGCAGACTTCGGGAAGTTCTGAAGTAGAATATATCGATGGATTCAACCAGCGCGAGGTGGGCGATGTAACCTCTTTCGTTGTCGAAAACCTCGACCCCGAAACAACCTACTACTATTCGGTGATGGCCACCAACGGCCGTTTCTATTCTCCGGAATCAAACGAAATGGAGGTAACCACTCTCCTTCCGACTCTTGATTATAAATCGGTAACAGCTCTCAGCCCGACTGCCGTTTCCGAAAGTTCCTTCACAGCCAACTGGAAGCCTCTGGAAGAAGCCGAAAGCTATGAGATATGCCTCTATGCCCTTCGCCTCGGAAAAGCTTTCATAGCCGAGACCGACTTCGCAGGCAAACTCCTTCCCGAAGGATGGACTTCAGACAACGCCTCGTTCGACGGCCGCGAATCCTATGCCGCCACCGTCCCGTCGCTCCGTTTCACGGCCGATGGTTCAGCGCTCACATCTCCCCCCCTCAACGGCATACGCTCGATATCTTTCTGGTATCGCGCCGGCTCGGTCGATGATGAATCGGCTCTCGTTGTAGATGTCTTCGCCGACGGCGAATGGAAGAATGTGGCTAAGATAGCTCCGCTCGTCACCGACAGAGGCGGTAAAGAGGTCAATATAGAGGCCGGTATACCCACCACAGCCAACCGCGTGCGCATCTCCTTCCGCCGCTCCGCCGGCTCCGTATCGATCGATGACGTGAAGATCGGCTATGGCGGCAATCTTGCCTACTCTCCCGTAGAGGGGATGGATGCCGTCGATGCAGGCAACAATACATCCTATACATTCTCCGGTCTCACCCCGGGTCTCGATTATGGATATTCCGTAATTGCCGTCGGTGGCGGATTGCGTTCCAAACCCTCCTCGATCGTGAGCGTGGGCAAAGGTTCTGACGTCGGTGAGATCGACGCAGCTTCCGCAGGTTTGCGCGTCGAGGGACGCCGCATCGTCGTAGAGGGTGCCTCCGCATCTCAGGTGGTAGTTTGCGACGCAGCCGGTATCTGCCTCGCTTCGGGCGATGGCGAGTCTTTCTCCTTCACCGTGCCCGCTTCCGGCATCTACATCGTCAGAATCGGCGGAAAGGCTTTCAAGACCGCAATAAGATAAATATGTAATCAAACAAAATCCAAATACGAACGCTTATGAAACAAATGCTGACAACGCTCTGCCTCGTGCTGGCGACTGTTTTCTCCGCTATGGGTGCTTCCCCGGGAGAAGAATCGCGCGCAAGGAGAGTCCCGACCGTCACCGGTGACGGCACGAAGATTTATGGAGAGGTCACCTATTCCAACTCCATGAACGATATCGAAAATCCCGCCGATGCAATAACGTGGGGTCTCTATTCTTTCAGCGCGACTTCCCCGATCGTGATGAAGCCGGAGAGCATCCACAAAACGCTAAGTGCCAACGGTGGTGGTACCTACAGGAAAGGAAAGGTGTATTTCACCTCATATTACGAGGATATGACCGGCGATCTCGGCTATCTCTACTTCGTCGAGATGGATTTTGCCAACCCCGAAAATATCGAGCGTCATGCCCTCCGTCCCGACACCTACGGCGCTATTGCGGCTGATATGACCTACGATCCGGTCGGTGATAAAATCTATGGTGTCTCTTTCGACCCCGCCGACAACACCGGCAGCACCTATGTTCTTGCCACATATGACATCGCGACGGGCTATCCCACAAAAGTAGCTTCCATCGCCCGCATGTCGGCAATTGCCTGCGATAATCTCGGCCAGCTCTGGGGCGTCCGCTATTCCGATGGCAAACTCTGCCGCATCAACAAGGTGGATGCCACTGTGACCCCCGTGGGCGACACCGGCGTAAATCCTATCTATAACGGTACCGCCTGCTTTGACTTCGAGACAGGCAAACTCTACTGGAGCACCGCCGAACGCACCACAGAACTCTCCGGTCTCTATGAAATCAATATCAACACCGGCGCCGCAAGCCTGATCGCCAACTATCCCGACGGCGAGATGCTCTCCACCCTTTTCATCCCGCGCGCCGACGACAAGACTCTGCTGAACACCGTCAGCGATCTGAAGGCGAACTTCTCGGGCAGCTCGCTCGAAGGTACGATCACCTTCAACGCTCCCTCCGCCACTAAGAACAACACTCCCCTCTCGGGCGATGTCACCGTAAGCGGATATCTCGACGAAACCCTCAACTTCTCCATCCCCGTGGCTCCCGGCGCTGCCGTTTCGCGTCCCTACACCCTTACGCAGGGCATGCATAATTTCAAGGTTGTGGCCACTCATCCCACCGGCGGAAGATCTGAATTCGCCTCGCTCGACTTCTATGTAGGTTCCGACGGTCCGGCCGCCGTGACAGATCTCAAAGCCGAGAAAACGGCTGCAAATACCGTTCATCTCACCTGGACACAGCCCTCCAAAGGTGAGCATGGCGGCACTGTGAACCCGAATCTTATCTATTACAAGATTACGCGTCAGCCCGACAATAAGGTGCTCACCGAAGAGGCTACCGGAACCGAGTATACCGACAATCTGCCGACGCAGCTCCTGCGCCGCTACACCTACGAGGTAACCGGTTACTACCGCAATATGGAGGGCGCCACGGCCACTTCTCCCGCCGTGGAGGCCGGTGCTCCCGCGGCACTCCCCTACAAGCAGACTTTCGACACTTTCAACGATTATCTCACCTTCGTTGAGCGCGACGACAATCCGGATACCGAGCGTCCTACCGAAGGATATTGGGATTGGTATTCCGAGGAGAAGTGCGCCGGTTATAAATATCATACGCTTCTCCCCGGCGATGATTGGCTCATCACTCCCGGTTTCGAACTCAAGGCCGGAATGAGCTATCGCCTCAAATTCAACGTAAGGACAAGCAGCCGCTATTATCCCGAAACACTCGAGGTCAGAATGGGTCACGGCTATTCTCCCGAGGAGATGAACAAGACGCTGCTCAAACGCACCGATATCCTTACTCCCGACCTGAAATATGTGGAACGCGAGATCGTATTCGATGTTCCCGAGGACGGCAACTGGTATATCGGTTTCCACGCCGTAACCAAGAAAGGCCAGTACTTCCTTTATATCGACGATGTGGCTCTCGAGGAGGGCGTGTCGATGTCGGCTCCCGGCCTCGCCACGGAAATAGAGATCGTTCCCGGTGCCGAACCCACCAAAGTTGACGTTTCCTTCAAGGCTCCGGCAGTCGATCTGTTCGGTAATGCTCTCGCGGATCTTACGGAAATCAAGGTGCTCCGCGGCGACAGGCCCGTGAAGACTTTCACTTCCGCCGATGCTCTTGCTCCCGGCAAGAAGATGTCTTTCATCGATATGGACGTGCCCGCAGGCAAAAACACGTATTCTATCGTTGCTTCCAACTCGCACGGCGCAGGAAATCCTGTGGAGGCTGAGGTCTTCGCCGGTCTCGATGTGCCCGCGGCTGTGGCTTCGGCTACTCATACAACTGCCGACGGCAAAAACGCTGTGGTGAAATGGACCGCCTCGACAACAGGCGCACACGGAGGCAGCGTGGCTTACGAACCCGTGAAATACCGTATCTACGACCGCTATGAGAACGTGGTGGCCGACAATGTAGAAGGCACCGAATGGACCCACACAACAATCGATACCTCCAAAGGCCAGCTCAACATGTACTACTATGTATGCCCGGTCAACACCGCAGGCGAGGGCGAAGGCGCCGTTACCGGTTTCATCACCTATGGCAAACCATATCAGGACGCTTTTGCCGAATCGTTCGCCGGAGGCAAGGGAACAACCACAAGCGACTGGATGATCTCGCTCATCACTCCCTCACCCTACGACAATGGTTTCTATGGCCGCTATTTCGCATTCAGCCATAATCCCAACGACAAGGACCGCGGCCCGAAACCCGAAGCTCAGGATAAAGATGGCGGCATGCTCGTGGCTTATACCGACTTCATCGATGTTGAATCGCGCATGATATCCCCGAAAATCAATGTCTCCGGTCTTCGCAATCCTGTTCTTTCTTTCTGGTTCTATCATTACTACAACCCGGATCTTGAAAACGGATACTCCACCGAGAAGGAGACCATGACCGTTGAGACTTATATCGACGGCGAATACAAGGCTCTCACCGAGAAACCGATTCTCCTCATCAACGGCAATGGCTGGTACCGCTATGATCTTCCCCTCAAGGAGGCTGTAGGCGCGAAGGATTTCCAGATAGCTTTCCGCACACACAACTATATCAGCTACGACATGCACGTGGATAATATCACTGTCCACGACACTCCCGACAACGACCTGCAGATCCAGTCGTTCACTCTTCCGGCAAACATCGCCGTGAATTCCACGCGCAATGCTTCCGTGACGGTGTTCAACAACGGTATTCTTCCCGCTCGCGATTTCAAGGTTGTTCTCTATCGCGACGACAAGAAAGTGGCCGAGCAGACACCGGATACCGAACTCGCTTTCGCCAAATCCGCAACGTTCAGGTTCCCGGTTTCCCCGGATATCGTGCAGGCCGGCAAGAACTTTAAATACCATGCAGTGATCGAATTCGATGCCGACGCCAACCCTGCCGACAACAAGTCGCAGACCGTTACCGTTCAGATTCCGGGCAATACTCTTCCCAAAGTTGCCGATCTCAAGGGACGTGTTGCCGACAGTAAGGTCGTGCTCAGCTGGAGCGAACCCGACATGACTGCGCCCGGCACCGTAACCGATGGCTTCGAGGGTTACGAAGCTTTCACTATCACGAACTTCGGCAGCTGGCAGCTTTACGATATCGATGGCAGTCTCACCTACACCATCTCCAACAGCGGCTCCGCGTCGGGCGATTATGAATATCCCAACGCCGGCTCGCAGATGGCTTTCCAGGTTTTCAATCCTTCGGCTATCGACATGAAGGGCGATCTCTGGACTCCTTATCTCGGCAACCAGATGGCCGTATGCTTCGCGGCTGCCGAGCGCAACAACGACGACTGGCTGATCTCCCCCGAAGTGAAGGGCGGCTCGAAGGTTTCCTTCATGGCCCGCAGCGTGGTTGATTCCTATGGTCTCGATAAGATCCGCTTCTGCTGGACTGATGTCGAGGAACCGACTGTGGCCGATTTCCGCCAGCTTGAGCAGACAATCTCCGTGCCCGCAAAAGACTGGACACGCTATGAGTTCACACTCCCCGAGAATGCCCTGCATTTCGCAATCAATTGCGTTTCGGAACAGACCTACGCTCTGCTCATCGATGAGGTAAGCTATGAGAGCGCCAATGCCGATGTCCTCGAGTTCCGCGGATATAACGTCTATCGCGACGGCGTGAAACTCAACGATGAGATTGTGGAGGAGAATGATTTCACCGACCCGCAGCCTCTCGGCGCTACCGAAAACCGCGTATACAACGTTTCGGCTGTCTACGACAAGGGTGAGTCCTGCCTCTCCAACGATGCAATGGTTTCCCTCTCGTCGGTTGAGGAGATTGCCGGCACTTCGATGCTGGTTCGCGCAGGCAAGGGTATGATCGAGATCTTCAACGCCGACGGCGCTGAGGTCAACATAGTCGACATCAACGGCATCAGCAGCTTCTGCAGCGAGGTCGGCGACTATGCCCGCGTTTCGCTCTCCGCAGGCATCTATCTCGTAACATGCGGCGACAAGACCGTTAAGGCAATCGTGCGATAACTATCCCTAATCCGGTGCCGGATTCCCGATGGCTTACAAGCCGTGGAGATCCGACACCGGATTTCTTTTTTCTCATTTCTAACAACTTTTTCTTATGAAAGGAAAATTACTTTTTACCCTGTTGGCGGGCGTTGCCTTCGGCCTCAGTGCCCAGGCACCCTATACTCCGCCCTTCTCCGAGAACTTTAACAGCGGTATGGGAGAATTTACCGCGGCCGGCACCAATCCGGTAAAGGCATGTTCAAGTTCTTATGGCTATGATTATACAGCCGGTCTTCAATATGCTGGCACTTCTGATGCCGCAGATGCATGGCTCTTCACGCCTGCGTTTACGCTCAAGGCCGATTTGGTATATAAACTCACATATAAAGCGAAGTCAAACGGCTCAAACACCACCAACAAAGTTGAATGGAAAGCCGGAAATTCAGCTTCTGCCGATGCAATGACTGTCAACCTCGGTGAGCCCATATCTTATACATACAATTATGGAAGTTGGGAAACAACAACTGTAAATGTAAAGGTTCCTGCTGACGGTGTATATTATCTCGGTATGCATGTTATCAGTGAAGCGAGTCAGGGATATATCTATTTTGATAATTTCGATATAGAAGCCGGTGTGAGTGCTCTTGCTCCCGCCGTTCCTGCTGCCGCTGCTCCGCAGTTCGCTGTCGCCGGCGATAAGCTTACCACTTCTATCGGCATCACCGTTCCCTCGCAGAATATTTCCGGCGATGCTCTTACTGGCGATGTCACGGTAAAAGTGAATCGCGAGGGTTTCGAAACTCCTGTTACGCTCACCGGTCAGCCGGGTGAGACCGTAACCTTCACCGACAATGACGCTCCGCTTAAGAGCACAACCTATACCATTACATGCGTCTCGAACGGACACGAAAGCAAACCGCTGGAGGTTGTTGCCAACCCGAGCTTAGGCACTCCCAAACAGGTTGAAAACTTCAACGTCGTGCAGGCAGGGAATGTGTTCACCCTCACATGGGATGCTGTAACGGAGCCTGTAAACAGTTCATATCTGTTTATCCCCTCTGCCGTGACCTACACCGTGAAATGCGGTGCAACAGAAATCGCCAGCAATATCTCAGAAACTACAAAAACGTATACAGTTCCCAAACCTGAATCAGGACAGCAGGCAGTAGCGTTCAGCATTGTTGCCTCTTTCGCATCCAAGTCATCGCCTGCCGTAACATCCGATACATTTATTGTTGGCGATCCTTTGACAGGTGAATTTCGCGAGTCATTCACTACTTCCGAAGACAGGATGGGTTATGCCAACAGTGTCTGGACAGTGCAAAATGGCGCAGGAACCGCATGGAAAGCAAGTGTAGGCAAATCATATCCTACCATAAATCCTCAGGACGGCGACAAAGGTTGTCTTGAATTCTATTATACGACTGCTTTGGATGTAAAGATTTGGTCGCCGCAACTCGATCTTTCTTCTCTTGCGAATCCCAAACTTAAATTCTGGGTATATCTTGATCCCACGAGTTATTATGAGACAAAAATTCAGGCCGGATTCGAAACTGCAACGGACGATATTCTTCTCGGTGAACAAATCAACGTGAAATCGGGAGAATCCGCAGGCTGGAAAGAATTCACATTCAATGTTCCCAACGAAGCGCTCACGGGCGTTACGCGTCTTATGTTCGTTGGTACAGGAGGTACATATGGGTCTGCATATGTAGACAATATCTCCATCCTTGGTTATTTTGACCATAACCTCGCCGTTGAGGTTACCGCTCCCGCCAAGAAACTCGCTATCGGCGAAAAAGTGGAGTTCCCTGCGAAAGTGATCAACAAGGGAGGCAATGCCGAAGAGGAATGGACAATGGCCCTCTATGCCGACAATGAGATGGTTGGCGAAGTTCAGACCGAGCCTGTGCCCGAGTCCGGCTCCGTGGATATTTCTATCCCCTTCACCGCCCTTCCGAAATATGCTGGCAAGGATGTCGTTTTCGAGGTTAGACTGAGTCTTACAGGTGATGGCGACAGATCCGACAACACTGCTTCGGTGACAATCCCCGTAGTCGAAAATACGCTCGCCGTAGCCACCGGACTGCAGGCTCAATCCGGACAGAACTCCGTCACCCTCTCCTGGACCGCTCCCGTCGTCTCTACAGAGCCCGCAGAGGAGCCCGTGACCGAATCCTTCGAAGACTGGGAGAACGGCGCCACAACGCCCCAAAACGGCTGGGTTTTCATCGATGTTGACGGTATCGCCCAGAAAGGTCTCAACAATCTTAACGCCGGTCAGAAATTTGCTGCAATGGTAATTGAGAACTTTTCAGGAACACAGTCCTGGGATCCTGCTATAACAGCACATGCCGGAACAAAGAGTCTTGCTATTACACCCTCCAATAACTATGGTGGCAACATAAATTGCTGGATTATATCACCTGAAGTGAAAGGTGGGGAGGATATCTCTTTCTGGTGTCAGACTTCTTATGGTTATTCGGCCACCAATGAATTCGATATATTATATTCCGAAGGTGGCATAGAGCCTGCTGATTTTACTGTTTTGGAAACCAAATATATCCCCAAAGGGGACTGGACAGAATGTGTATGCACTCTTCCTGCAAATGCAAAACGTTTCGCAATACATGTGAATAATAAAACAATTGGTGGAGATGCTCTTCTCTTCGATTCGTTCAACTTCACAGCATCTACAGCTCCCGCAGTGCATACAGGCTATAACCTCTATCGCAACCACGAGCTGATAGCCGCCGCGCTCCCCGCAACGCAGACCACCTACACCGACACCCAGGCCGAAGAGGGTAAGAACCACACCTATCACCTCACCGCCCTCTACGACATAGGAGAGTCCAACTACAGCGAATCTGCAACCGGCCATATCGGCACGCTGACCGCTGTCGAGGAGATTGAGATCGGCGCCGACGCCGAGGCCGAATACTACAGCCTCCAGGGCATCCGCCTCGCCTCCCCCGCACCCGGCCAGATCGTCATCGTCCGCAAAGCCGGCCGCACCTTCAAAGCCATCATCCGCTGACCACAATATATCCGCAAAAAAATAGGCTGTTGAAAAACAGCCTATTTTTTTGCATATGTATTGGTGTCACTCCCACTCGATCGTTGCCGGCGGTTTGGAGGAGATGTCGTAGACTACGCGGTTGATGCCGCGCACCTTGTTGATGATCTCGTTGGAGGTCTTGGCGAGGAATTCGTAGGGGAGGTGGACCCAGTCGGCGGTCATGCCGTCGGTGGAGATCACGGCCCGAAGGGCCACGCAGCTCTCGTAGGTGCGCTCGTCGCCCATCACGCCGACGCTTTGCACCGGCAGAAGCATCACACCCGCCTGCCATACCTGATCGTAAAGGCCGGCCTCGCGGAGTCCGTCGATGAAAATCTTGTCGGCCTCCTGAAGTATGCGCACTTTCTCCGGCGTCACTTCGCCGATAATGCGGATGCCGAGACCCGGTCCCGGGAAGGGATGGCGTCCTAAAAGTTTAGGATCCATCTCAAGAGCGCGGCCCACGCGGCGTACCTCATCCTTGAAGAGCAGACGCAGAGGCTCCACAATCTTGAGGTGCATCTCTTTCGGGAGACCGCCAACGTTATGGTGGCTCTTGATCGTGGCCGAGGGGCCCTTCACCGAGCAGCTCTCGATAACGTCCGGATAGATCGTGCCCTGGGCAAGCCATTTCACGTTCTCGATCTTCTTGGCCTCATCGTTGAACACCTCCACGAAATCGCGGCCTATGATCTTGCGCTTCTTCTCCGGATCGGTAACACCCTTGAGGTCGTTGTAGAAGCGTTCCGAAGCATCCACTCCGACCACATTGAGGCCCATGTTCTTGTAGGAATCGAGCACCTCGTCGAATTCATTCTTGCGAAGCAGACCATTGTTCACGAAGATACAGGTGAGGCGGTCGCCGACAGCGCGGTGCAGCAGCATAGCCGCCACCGACGAATCCACTCCGCCCGAGAGCGCCAGAATCACGCGGTCGTCGCCAAGCTTATCCTTGAGTTCTGCCACCGTGCTGTCGATGAAGGAAGCCGGGCTCCACGAACCGTCGCATCCGCAGATGCCGAGCACGAAGTTCGACAGCAGCTGTGTGCCGTCGGTGGAATGGTACACCTCCGGATGGAACTGTATGCCCCATGTCTGCTCACCCTCGATATGGTAGGCGGCGGCGCGCACATTCTCCGTAGAGCCGATTATATGGTAGGTTTCCGGCAGACGGGTGATTGTGTCGCCATGGCTCATCCACACCTGAGTGGGGGAAGGGAGGCCGCGCATCAGTGCATCCTGCGGGTCGACCACAGTCAGCATTGCCCGGCCATACTCGCGCGAAGGAGCGCCCTCCACCTCGCCTCCATATTCATTGGCGAGAAGCTGAGCGCCATAGCATACGCCAAGCAAAGGAAGTTTTCCCTTGATAGCGCTCAGGTCGGGCTTCGGCGCATCTGCATCGCGCACCGAAGCCGGAGAGCCGGAAAGGATCACACCCTTCACATCGGCATCGAGCTCAGGTATCTTGTTGAATGGATGGATCTCGCAATATACGTTGAGCTCGCGCACCCTGCGCGCTATGAGCTGCGTATACTGCGATCCGAAGTCTATGATTAGTATTTTTTGCATTTCAAAAATTTTAATAGAAATTCAATCCTATTTCCGGGGTAAGGTTTGTTAGAATGGTTGAGATGCAAGGCGCTGAGGCTGAGGGCAAAGGGAGTGTACTAAAGTACATGACCGAGCCCGAATGCCGATAGCAACGCCGCAGATTGACCATTATAACAAACCGACTTAGCTGCGGGAGTAGTTGGGAGCCTCCTTGGTGATAGTAACATCATGCGGATGATTCTCGGTAACGCCCGCAGAGGTGATGCGCGTGAAGCGTGCATTATGTAGCGCCTCGATATTCTTGGCGCCGCAATAGCCCATGCCTGAACGCAGACCGCCCACAAGCTGATAGACAGTCTCGCTCAGCGTACCCTTATACGGCACGCGGGCCACGATTCCCTCCGGCACGAACTTGCTCGAATCCACTTTCTCCGACTGGAAATAGCGGTCCTTCGAACCTGCCTCCATGGCTTCCACGGAGCCCATGCCGCGATACGACTTGAACTTACGGCCATTGTAGATGATAGTCTCGCCCGGCGATTCCTCCACGCCGGCGAACATCGAGCCGCACATCACGCAGTTGCCGCCGGCGGCAAGGGCCTTCACTATGTCGCCTGAATAGCGCAGACCGCCGTCGGCGATCACCGGCACGCCATACTCCTTGGCAACCTGCGACGCGTCGTAGATGGCCGAAAGCTGGGGCATTCCCACGCCCGCAACGATACGCGTGGTACAAATCGAGCCCGGGCCGATGCCCACCTTGATGCCGTCGGCGCCCGCTTCGATAAGGAAGCGGGCGGCCTCGCCCGTGGCGATGTTGCCCACAACGACGTCAAGATTCGGATAATGCTGTTTCACGAGACGCAGCGTATTGGCCACATTGGCCGAATGACCATGGGCCGTATCGATCACCACAGCGTCCACTCCGGCCTCTACAAGCGCTTTCACGCGGTCGAGAGTATCGGAGGTCACGCCCACGCCCGCAGCCACGCGCAGACGCCCTTTCTCATCCTTGCAGGCCGAAGGATAATCCTGAATCTTGGTGATGTCGCGATAGGTGATAAGTCCGAGAAGCTTTCCATCCTTGTCGACCACAGGAAGTTTTTCGATCTTGTTCTTCAGAAGAATCTGAGCGGCCTCCGCAAGATCCGGCTTGTCGGTGGTGACGAGGCGCTCGCGCGTCATAACTTCCGAGATGGGAAGCTCCATATTCTGCTGGAAACGAAGGTCGCGGTTGGTCACGATACCGATCAGACGGTTTTCGCCGTCTACCACCGGTATACCGCCGATATGGTTCTCATGCATCAGTTTCAGGGCCTCCCCTACGGTCTGCTCCTTGGTGATGGTCACCGGGTCGTAGATCATGCCGCTCTCGGCGCGTTTCACCTTGCGTACCTGCGCGGCCTGCGCAGCTATCGACATATTCTTATGAATCACGCCGATGCCTCCCTCGCGGGCTATGGCTATGGCCATATCGGCCTCGGTCACCGTATCCATCGCCGCCGACACAAACGGTATGTTCAACGGTATATGGCGCGAGAAGCGGCCCTCGAGGTTCACCATGTTAGGCGTAACCTCCGAATATGCAGGTATCAGGAGTACGTCGTCGAACGTCATGCCTTCCTGGTTTACTTTTTCATCTAAAAAGGACATTTGCTGAAGTTTTAGAAGGTTAGAAATTGGCGAGTTTTTCTGATACTGTGATAGTCTGCGTGCGGTCCGGACCCACGGAAATCATCCCCACGGGCACCCCGGTGAGTTCCTCGATTTTGCGAACGTATGCCTTGGCATTTTCCGGCAGTTCATCGAAAGTGCGCACGCCGGTGATATCCTCTTTCCAGCCATCAAGCTCTGTGAACACCGGCTTGCATCTCGACAGGCGTGAGATTGTGGATGGCGGAGTGTCGAGCAACTCGCCGTCGCATTCGTAAGCCGTGCAGATCGACACCTTGTCGAGACCCGAGAGGACATCGAAGAGCATCAGCGCCCAGTTGTCGATGCCTGCAAGACGAGCCGTATAGCGGGCCACCACGGCGTCGAACCAGCCGATGCGGCGCGGACGGCCCGTGACGGTCCCGTATTCATGGCCGCGCTCGCGGATTTCATGTGCCCGTTCGTCGTGCAGTTCCGTGGGGAATGGACCCTCGCCCACACGCGTGCAGTAAGCCTTGGCTACTCCCAGCACATTATCGACCCATTTCGGGGAGATACCTGCACCTACCGGCACGCTTGCAGCCGACGGTGTCGACGAAGTGACGAAAGGATAAGTGCCATGGTCGATGCAGAGCATCATGCCCTGCGCTCCCTCGAAAAGAATCTTGGCGTCGGATTCAAGAGCCTTGTTCACAAGGGCCGAAGTATCGGTGATCATATGGCCTATCTGAGAGGCTATCTCCATATACTGGTCGTAAACCTCCTGGAAATCGAACTCCGGAAGGCCGAGCATCTTCAGTTCGCGGTTTTTCACCTCAAGGGCGGCGCGCAGACGCTCTGCGAAATATTCCGGCTCAAGAAGGTCGCCCATGCGCAGACCCAAGCGGCTGTATTTGTCGGAATAGGCCGGCCCGATACCCTTCTTGGTGGTTCCGATAAGCTGTTTCCCTTTGATGTTCTCATAGGCGCCGTCGAGAGCAGGATGCCAGGGCATAACCATCGCCGCGCGGTCCGAGATATAGAGCTGATAGTCGGTGATGCCCTGGTCATGGAGCTTCTTGAGCTCGGCCACGACCGACACGGGATTCACTACCATGCCGTTGCCCATCACGTTGACCGTCTGTGGGTTGAAGATTCCCGAAGGAATGCTCTGGAGAGAATATTTATGGCCGTCGAACACGACCGAATGGCCGGCATTGTTGCCGCCCTGATAGCGGACCACCATATCGGCGCGGCAAGCGAAGAAGTCGGTCATCTTCCCTTTCCCCTCGTCGCCCCATTGAGATCCGATCACTACTAATCTTTCTGACATATGCTGTTTTTGTTATTTCAGTCCGTTGCGCTGATAGATATAATCCACATTTTTCATATAATAGTCGAGCGTGAAGCAGGCGTCGAGTTCCTCGGGAGTGAGAACGCCGCTCACTGTCGGGTCCTGACGCAGAAGCTCCTGATAGGAAGCTCCCTCGGCCATGGCGCGCATGGCTATCGGCTGCACGGTGTCGTAGGCCTGTTCGCGAACAAATCCCTTGCCGATAAGGGCGTTCATAACGCGCTGGGCGAAGATCACTCCGTTGGTGAGATAGATATTCGACTTCATGCGCTCCTCGAACACCACGAGATTCTCCAGAATTCCCATCATGCGGTTGAGCATATAGTCGAGAAGGATGGTTGCGTCGGGCATCAGTATGCGCTCCGTTGCCGAGTGCGAGATGTCGCGCTCGTGCCAGAGGGCCACATTGTCGTAGCTCGTCATCATATATCCGCGGAGCACGCGGGCGCATCCGCAGATATTCTCGCTCGAGATCGGATTGCGTTTGTGGGGCATCGCGCTCGAGCCTTTCTGACCCTTGCCGAATGCTTCCTCCACCTCATGCACCTCCGTGCGCTGAAGGTTGCGAACTTCCATGGCCATCTGCTCGAGACTTGCGCCGATAAGGGCGATGGTGGCCATGTAGCAGGCGTGGCGGTCGCGCTGGATCACCTGCGTCGATATGTCGGAAGAGGCGATGCCTAACTTCTCGCATACATAATCCTGCACGAACGGCGGTATGTTGGCGAAGTTGCCCACGGCGCCGCTGATCTTGCCAACCTCCACACCGCGGGCGGCGGCGCGGAAACGCTCTAAGTTGCGCAGCATCTCGGCGCGCCAAAGCACCCACTTGAGGCCGAACGACGTGATGTCGGCATGGATGCCGTGGGTGCGCCCGATGCAGGGCGTATATTTATATTTCTCGGCCTGACGTCCGAGCATCGCTATATATTTCTCAAGATCCTCGAGCAATATCTCGTTTGCCTGGCGGAAAAGATAGCCGTTGGCGGTGTCCACCACATCGGTCGATGTCAGACCGTAGTGGACCCACTTCCGCTCCTCGCCCAGAGATTCGGAAACCGTGCGCGTGAAGGCCACGATATCGTGGCGCGTCTGAAGCTCTATCTCCTTGATGCGGTCGATATTGAAAGTGGCCTTCTCATTGAGCAGAGCCACATCCTCTTCAGGGACAACGCCAAGCTTGCTCCAGGCCTCGGCGGCAAGAAGCTCAACCTTCAGATAAGCGTTGAATTTATTCTCCTCAGTCCATACCCGGCGCATAATGTCGCGCCCATAACGTTCAATCATCTATTTTGTAGTATTTTTTTGCGTTAAGAAATTATTTCAGAGCCGCTTTGCCGATATCGGTGCGGTGGAAAAGCGAGGGGCAGTCGATTGCCGCCACATCGGCCAACGCAGCTTTGTTGGCCTCCTCTAAGGTGTCGCCACGTCCTACGGCCATCAGTACTCGTCCTCCGGACGTGAGCAGACGGTCGCCGTCGCGTCTGGTGCCCATGTGGTAGATGTTACCCTTGGCCTTGTCGAGACCTTTGATCTCCACACCCTTCTCATAGCTTCCGGGATAACCCTCGGAGGCGAGGACGATGCCGAGAGCCGCACGCGGATCCCATTCGGCCTCAAAGTCTCGCCCGTCGAGGCCGGCCTCGAAGAATTCGCAGATATCGCTCTTGAGGCGAGGAAGCACAACCTCTGTCTCCGGATCGCCGAAGCGAGCGTTGAACTCAATCACCTTTGGACCCTCGGCGGTGAGTATCAGTCCTCCGTAGAGCACGCCGGTGAAGGGTGTCCCCTCCTTGACCATGGCACTTGCCACTGGCCGGAGAATCTTCTCGAGAGCTTCGCGGCGGATCTCGTCGGTGATGAATGGCACAGGTGAATAGGCTCCCATTCCGCCGGTGTTGGGCCCTTTGTCGCCGTTGAACGCGCGTTTATGATCCTGCGCCACAGCCAAAGGATAAACCTTTTCACCCTGCACAAGACACATGAAGGAGAATTCCGGGCCTTCGAGGAAATCCTCGATAACCACTCTCCCCTTGCCGAAGCTCGAATCGAGCAGCATATCGCGAAGAGCAGCCTCGGCTTCTTCGTAGGTGGTGGCCACAACGACACCTTTTCCGGCGGCGAGACCGTCGTATTTCACCACTGCGGGCAGCGGGCGATTGCGTACATATTCCCATGCGCTTTCGAATTCGTCAAACACGCGATAGCCTGCCGTCGGAACTCCGTATTTTGCCATCAGTTCCTTGGCGAACTCCTTGGAACTCTCGATGCGGGCGGCGGATTTGTCGGGGCCGAAAATGCGCAGGCCCTCGGCGCGGAACCTGTCGGCGACTCCGGCGGCCAGCGAGGCCTCCGGACCGACAACCGTCAGGTCGATGCCGTTGTCGCGGGCGAAGCCGGCCAGTGCATCGATATCGGTCACACCTACAGGCACGCATTCGGCGATTTCAGCCATCCCCGGATTCCCGGGGGCGCAATATATCTTCCCTACCTGCGGCGAGCGGCTCAGAGCTTCAGCAATGGCATGCTCGCGGCCCCCGCTTCCTATCACAAGTACTTTCTTCATCTCCGCATCAATGTTTGAAGTGGCGCATGCCGGTAAAGAGCATCGTGATTCCTTTCTCGTTGGCTTTCTTTATCGAATCCTCGTCGCGGATGGAGCCGCCTGGCTGAACGATTGCCGTCACGCCATATTTCGATGCGAACTCCACGGTGTCGTCGAAGGGGAGGAAGCCGTCGGAAGCTAATACAAGTCCGGAGGTATGTCCTGCGGCCTTGGCCTCCTCGAGAGCTATCTCTGCGGAGCCGACGCGGTTCATCTGGCCTGCGCCCACGCCAACGGTCGCGTTATCCTTGACCACTGCTATGGCGTTAGACTTCACATGCTTCACGATGCGCCAGCCGAAATTCATGTCGGCAAGCTCGGCGTCTGTCGGCTTGCGCTCGGTGACACACATGTCGGCCGTTATCTTCTTGCATTCGAGGTCGGCGTCCTGAACGAGCAAACCGCCCGTGACGCCCGTATACTGTTTCTGGGGCACATCGCTCTTCTCCATCTTCACTTCGAGCAGACGCAGATTCTTCTTTGAGGCGAACACCTCGAGAGCCTCCGGCTCGAAAGAGGGAGCCATCACGATCTCTAAGAATATCGGCTTCATCAGTTTCGCGGTCTCGCCGTCGAGCGGACGGTTCACGGCCACGATGCCGCCGTAGATGCTCACCTTGTCTGCCTCGTAAGCCTTTGTCCATGCCTCCTTGATGTCGGAGCCGACAGCGGCGCCGCAGGGATTCATGTGTTTGAGGCCCACGGCGAATGGCTCGTCGAATTCACGCACGATCTGAAGCGCGGCGTTGGCATCCTGGATATTGTTGTAGGAAAGTTCCTTGCCGCCGAGCTGACGGGCGTAGGCCACTGAATAGGGCACCTCCGTCTCCGAGCGGTAGAACATGGCTTTCTGATGGGGATTCTCGCCGTAACGCAGGCTCTGCACCTGGTCGAAGGCAAGGAAGAGTTTCTCCTCCATGCCGGCCTGACGGCGCATGTAGGAGGCGATATGTGAGTCGTAGAGAGCGGTGTGGGTATATGCCTTGGCCGACAGACGCAGACGTGTCTCGAGTTCGGTGTTTCCATTCTCGCGGATTTCCGACAGCACGCGGTCATAGTCCGAAGGGTCGCATACCACCGTGACGTCGCGGAAATTCTTCGCGGCGCTGCGCAGCATCGACGGTCCGCCTATGTCGATATTCTCCACGGCATCCTCCATCGTAACCCCCTCCTTGGCTATAGTGGCCTCGAAAGGATAAAGGTTCACGCATACCATCTCGATGGTCTCGATGCCGTTCTCCTTGAGCTGGCTCATGTGGCTCTCGAGGTCGCGGCGTCCGAGAAGACCGCCGTGAACTTTAGGGTGCAACGTCTTCACACGGCCGTCGCAGATTTCCGGAAAACCTGTAATGTCGCTGATGTTAATAACCTTAACACCGTTTTCGCGCAGTTTTGTCATTGTTCCCCCGGTGGCGATTATCTCCCAGCCGAGTTCCTGAAGGGCTTTGGCGAATTCCACCACTCCCCTCTTGTCGCTCACACTTATAAGTGCTCTCATATCTTTATTCTCCTGATGAATTTTTTCTTATTCTAAGGTTGAATTTTTTTACTTTCTCTTTGGGGAATCACTGTTTGATAGTGACGCCATCTCCCTCGACGACGCGTCCGATCACTGAAGCGCGTTCGCCACATTCGGTAAGGATCTCGATGGTGCGGGCTGCATCGGCCTCGTCAACGGCAAGCACCATGCCGACGCCCATGTTGAAGATGTTGAACATCTCGCGGTGCGGAATCCTGCCATATTTCTCAAGCAGACGGAACACCGGAAGAATCTCCCAGCTTCCCTCCTCGACCTCTATCCCCTGACCGGGCTGAAGGATGCGGGGTATGTTTTCGTCGAATCCGCCGCCGGTGATGTGTGCAATTCCATGCACATCTATCTCGTCAAGCACCTTGTGTACCTGTTTCACATAGATCTTCGTGGGAGTGAGCAGCATCTCGCCGAGAGTGAGATCGCCCGTTTCCTCATATTTGCGGTCGAACTCCAGGTCGCAGTCCGACACGATCTTGCGCACGAGGCTGAAGCCGTTGGAATGCACGCCCGAGGAGGTTATCCCCACGAGCAGGTCGCCGGCTTTCACCTTCGAGCAGTCGATAAGGCGGCTTTTCTCCACGGCGCCCACCGTGAAGCCCGCAATGTCATATTCCCCTTCGGAATACATGCCGGGCATCTCGGCGGTCTCGCCCCCCACCAGGGCGCATCCAGCCTGACGGCACCCTTCGGCCACACCGGCTACGATCGATTCAACCACCTCCGGATGGTTTTTCCCTACGGCCACATAGTCGAGGAAGATGAGCGGTTTCGCGCCCTGGGCAAGCACGTCGTTGACGCACATCGCCACGGCGTCGATGCCGATTGTGTCATGTTTCTCGAGCGAGAATGCGATCTTCAGCTTGGTGCCGACACCGTCGGTGCCGCTCACGAGTATCGGATGCTCATAGCCGAGCGACCCGAGGTCGAACATGCCCCCGAACGACCCGATGTTCCCCATCGAGCCCGGACGGACCGTGGAGGCGACATGCTTCTTGATGCGCGACACCACTTCGTAGCCCGCCTCAAGATTCACGCCGGATGCTTCATAACTTTTTGCCATTATTCTTAAATTTTCCTGTTTATTCCTGATTATTTGAAATAAGCCACTGCGTTGGCGAAGATATTCTGGTTCTTGTTGCCATGGATATTCTTCATCAGCCCCTCTGCGAAGCGCTCCGAATGGCCCATCTTGCCGAGGATGCGTCCGTCGGGCGAGATGATACCCTCTATGGCCATCGTCGACCCGTTGGGGTTCATCGGCGAGGTCATGGTGGCTTTGCCGTCGGCATCGGTATACTGGAAGGCTATCTGTCCTGCGTCGAACAGCTGTTTTGCCAACTTCTCGGAAGCCATGAACTTACCCTCGCCATGAGATGCGGCCACGCTGTGAATCTCTCCCGGCTCGAAACCGGAGAGCCACGGTGATGCCACGGAGGCCACGCGCGTTGTCACTATCTGCGAGATGTGGCGGTTGATGTCGTTGTGGAAGAGTGTGGGCGATTCTGCCGAGAGCTCCCCTATCTTGCCGAATGGGAGAAGGCCCGATTTCACAAGGGCCTGGAAACCGTTGCAGATTCCCAGAATCAGTCCTCCCCTCTCCTGCAGACGCTTGATGGCGCTTTTCACCGTTTCGTTCAGAAGCACGTTGGCGATGAACTTACCCGATCCGTCGGGCTCGTCGCCTGCCGAGAAGCCGCCGCTGATCGCCAAGATATGGCAGTTGTCGATATGCTCGGCCATCTCTTTTGCACTCCGCTCGATATCCTCGGCGGTGAGGTTGCAGAATACGCTGCTTCTCACCTCTGCCCCTTCGCGCTCGAAGGCTTTCGTCATGTCGTAGTCGCAGTTCGTGCCGGGGAATACTGGGAGATAAACCACGGGATGCTCTGTCTTCTCTCTTTCCCAGCGGGCCGTGTTGCGGCCGGACGTTGCATCGGGGGCACTGCCTGTAACGCCGCTGCGGTCGGGATAGACTGCCGTGAAACGGCCGCGGTTCGTCTCGAAGGCTTCCTCAAGGGATACCTCCTCGCCGTTTACGCGCAGAACGCTTGCGGCTATGGTGTGCCCTATTAGCTCGGCGCCGGGGAAGGTAAGCTCACGCTCGCTCTCTACGATTATCGAGCCGTGGCCGAAGTCGAACAGCTCCTTCTCGTCGAGCTGAATCTCGACCCCTATGCCGTTGCCGAAGCTCATTTTGGCCAGACCCTCGGCCACGCCGCCGAAGCCTGCTGCCCATGCCGAAACAATGTGGCGCGAATCGATGGCGCGGCGTATATTCTCGAAGTTGGCTATCAGTTGATCGGTGTCGGGTGTGAGGTCGGCATTGGGAGTGTGGCGCACAAGATAAATACTGTTGCCGGCATTCTTGAACTCCGGGCTTATCACCTTGCGGGAGTCGACCGTTCCAGCGGCAAACGCTATGAGCGTGGGCGGAACGTTGATGTCGTTGAATGTGCCGCTCATCGAGTCCTTGCCGCCGATGGCCGGGAGGCCGAAGGCAAGCTGCATCCGCAGGGCTCCGAGCAGTGCCGACAGGGGCTTGCCCCAGGATTCCACGGAGTTCATGCGCTCGAAATATTCCTGAAAGGAGAAGCGTAGACGGCGGAAATCGGCGCCTGCGGCCGTGGCTTTGGCAAGGGCCTCCACCACCGCATATTCAGCGCCATGGAATGGACTCCATGAGCTTATATAGGGATTGAATCCGAATGTCATTATCGATGCCGTGTCGGTGTGATGGCTGCCGACAGGCAGTTTCTGCACGCTGGCCTGCGTCTCCGTGCGCTGCGTGGCGCCGCCGAAAGGCATGAGCACCGTGGAGGCGCCGATCGAGGAGTCGAACATCTCGATCAGACCCTTCTGGCAGGTAACGTTGTCGTCGGCAAGATTCGTGAGGAATCTTTGGCGAAGGTCTTCCCCTTCAGGACGGCGGAAGAAAGGATCCTTTTTCTCAATGGCCTCCACGCGGGCTTTGGCGTAATGGCGTGCGCCGGCCGAGTCGATGAACTCGCGGCTAAGGTCGGCCACAAGCTTGCCGCCATAGAACATACGCATGCGTCCCGTATCCGTCACGTCGGCCACATGGCGCACTTCGATATTCTCTTCGCGGCAATAGCGCTCGAACTCCTCGCGGTCACCGGGCTCGACCACCACCGACATGCGCTCCTGCGATTCGCTGATGGCAAGCTCCGTAACGTTCAGTCCGCTGTATTTGGTTGTGACGCGGTCAAGATATATGTCGAGTCCGTCGGTAAGCTCGCCGATGGCTACGCTGACGCCTCCGGCGCCGAAGTCGTTGGATTTCTTGATGAGGCGAGTCACTTCCGGGCGGCGGAACAGACGCGAGATCTTTCTCTCTTCGGGTGCGTTTCCTTTCTGCACCTCGCTGCCGCACTGTTCGAGCGATGATTCGTTGTGCTCTTTCGACGAACCGGTGGCGCCCCCGATTCCGTCGCGGCCGGTGCGGCCCCCGAACATCAGTATCACGTCGCCCGGCTGGGGACGTTCGCGCCTTACGTCGGAGGCTTTCACGGCGCCGGCAACGGCACCTACCTCCAGGCGTTTGGCCACATATCCGGGATGATAGATCTCGCGGACATGTGTCGTGGCCAGTCCTATCTGGTTGCCGTAGGAGGAATAGCCGGCTGCGGCCTTCAGCGTGATTACGCGCTGCGGCAGTTTACCCTCCATCGTGTCGGAAACGGGACGGTAGATATCGCCTGCGCCGGTTACGCGCATGGCCTGATATACGTATGAGCGGCCGCTCAGCGGGTCGCGGATGGCGCCGCCTAAACATGTCGAGGCACCTCCGAACGGCTCGATCTCCGTCGGGTGGTTGTGCGTTTCATTCTTGAACTGGAAAAGCCAGCGTTCAGGCTTGCCGTCGACATCGATATCCACATAGATCGAGCAGGCATTGTTCTCCTCGCTCTGTTCGAGGTCTTCGAGAAGTCCCTCCTTGCGAAGCCAGCGGGCGCCGATCGTGGCGAGGTCCATCAGGCAGAGGCTCTTCTCCGTGCGTCCGAGCTCGCGGCGGATGCGGTGCCACTCCTCCAGCGCCTCGCGGAGCGCGGGAGCGGCTGCCGACTCGTCGATCTCTATGTCGGTGAGCTCGGTGGTGAAGGTGGTGTGGCGGCAATGGTCGCTCCAGTATGTGTCGAGGATCCGAAGCTCGGTCTCGTTCGGGTCGCGACCCTCGGCCGTGAAATATGCCACAACCTCCATCAGGTCGTCGCCGTTCATCGCCAGTCCTGCCTCTTTGCAATATGCCGGAGCATTGTCGGCTGTGATGGCGCGGAATCCTTCGAGCACCGGCACGGGACGCGCGGCGGCCCGCTCGGGGCGTTCGAGACGTCCGAGGTCTTTGCGGCGCGATTCCACGGCGTTGATGCAATAGTGTGCTATTTTCTCAAGCTCCTTCTCCCCCACCGTGTTGTCGAACACCATGAGTCGGGCGCTGTTGATCTCCACATCGGCCGATGGTTCGATAAGGCGGACACACTCCTCGGCGGAGTGGGCGCGTTGGTCGAACTGCCCCGGAAGACATTCAACGGCTAATGAAGGCATACCTGCGAGCTCTACGCTATCGCTCACCGTGTCGGTGGCCGGCTCGCCGAACACGCGGTAGGCTGTGCGCTCGATCAGCTCGGGCGTGAAGCCGAAGAGGTCGTAGACGCAGAGCAGGCGTAACTCCTTTATGTCGAGTCCCAGATTGGAATTCAGCTCGCGGCGGAGGCTTTCGGCCTCGGTGCGGAATTCCTTGCGTTTCTCTACGAAAAGACGGGATTTATTCTGATTCATTGATAAGTTGAAATTATTGTTTGATAAGCATGTGGTTGGTTGTCAGATTTCCGACTCGAGGACCTTGCGGGCCTGTTCGGCGCGGAATTCATCGAGCTTGCGTTTCATCTCCGGATCGGTAACGGCCATGATCTCTATAGCGAGCAACGCGGCGTTTTTCGCTCCGTCGATGCCGACGGTGGCCACAGGGATGCCCGGCGGCATCTGGACCATCGAGAGCAATGAGTCGAGGCCCTCGAGACTTCTTGATTTCACGGGAACTCCGATCACGGGCAATGTGGTGAACGCGGCCACGACGCCTGCAAGATGAGCAGCGCCTCCAGCGCCCGCTATGATGGCGCAGAGTCCGCGCTCACGTGCTCCGGAGGCCCATTCCTCAAGTTGTGCCGGCGTGCGGTGAGCGCTCAGCACGCGTTTTTCGTACTCTATTCCAAAAGATTCAAAAATGGCGGTAGTGCCCGACATCACGTTCCAGTCGCTTGTCGAGCCCATCACTACTCCTACTTTCATTTGATTACCGGTATATTTTTTATAATTATTGTATTCTTGCTATCCGGGACTATCCGAGTCTGTGGAAAATAAAAAAAGAGAGCGTCAGACACACCTGCCTGACGCTTCTCTCTCTATCTTTTTCCGCACGCGCACACACCCGCGGACACACGGGACTGCTTATGCTTCCCGCTCTGTTGCCCGGTTATGTGGTGGGACGGATTTTCCATTTCCTGATCGAAAATTCAGATTGCAAATTTACAACTAAAATTTCGTATTTCCCAATGAATTTTGAGGAACTTATAAACATTTATAAAATTCAAACGATATAATCTCTCAAACAATAAAAATATCCTCTTTTGTGCGAAATATCGCCTCTCTTATTTCGGCTTCGACTCGCAATAGACGCAACGGTATTCGGCAACTCCGTCGTCGCAGGGACGGAAGAGAGTGTCGACGTTCTCCATGTTGGAGATGCAGCGTCGGTTGGAGCAATGGAGCTCGTTGCGCAGTGTACCCTCGGGAAGCGGCATCGCGGTCTGTCCCTCCTTCTCGGCCCACTCGAGCAGAGTGAGGATTAGGGCCATGCGCACGAATTTGCCGTTTTCCACCTGGCGGAAATAGGCAGCGCGGGGATCGGCGTCGACATCGGTCGAAATCTCGTTGACACGCGGCAGCGGATGCAGAACGCGCAGTTCGGGACGTCCGGCGGCAAGCTTGTCGGCCGTGAGGATAAAGCTGTCTTTCAGACGGTCGTATTCATCCTCGTCGAGGAAACGCTCTTTCTGTACGCGTGTCATATAGAGCACGTCGAGTTCGGGCATTACCTCTTCCATTGTTGCGGCCTCACGGTAGTCTATGCCGTTCTTGTCGCATACCTCATGCTTCATGTAATCCGGCAGACGCAGCTGCTCGGGAGCGATGAGCACCACCTTTATCCCTTTATAGCGCGAAAGTGCCTTGATGAGTGAATGCACGGTGCGGCCGAAACGGAGGTCGCCGCAGAAGCCGATGGTGATGTTGTCCAATCGGCCGATCTCCCGCTTGATTGTCAGCAGGTCGGTGAGTGTCTGCGTGGGGTGTGCGTGCGAGCCGTCGCCGGCGTTGATCACCGGCACGCGGGCGTTGCAGGCGGCAACGTAGGCTGCGCCCTCTTCGAAATGACGCATGGCGATGATGTCGGCAAAGCAACTGATCACTTTCGAGGTGTCGGCCACTGTCTCTCCTTTGCTTACTGAGGTGTTCTTGGCGTCGGAGAAGCCGATGACGTTGCCTCCGAGCTCCATCATGGCCGAGGTGAAACTCAGGCGCGTGCGGGTAGAGGGTTCATAGAACAGGGTTGCGAGTTTCTTCCCTTTGCACACTTCGGCATACTTGGCGCGGTTGCCGATGATGTCGAGTGCGAGGTCGATAATCTTTTCCGTCTCCTCGCGGGTGAGGTCGGTGGGATCGATGAGATGTCTCATAGTTTTATTATTTGATCCTTTTCAGGTTTTTACTGTTAATGTGCGAGCTACTGCCCTTTTAGGCTTTGAACCAGGATTCATCGGAGGGGTTGTCGCGGAATTTGCGGACAGCCTCTTTGTCGGCGGCTTTGATATAGCCCTGCTCAACGGCCACGTCGAGAAGCACGTCGAGATTCGAAAGCGACACGTTGCGCACGCCGGTGGCCTCCAGACGGTCGAGACCTTTCTTCATGCCGTAGGTGAAGATGCTCACCACTCCGAGCACTTCGGCGCCGGCCTCGCGCAGTGCTTCGACAACCTCGATGCAGCTTCCGGCCGTGGAGATGAGGTCTTCAATCACCACTACTTTGGTGCCCGGCTCGAGGCGTCCCTCGATGCGGTTGTTGCGGCCGTGGTCCTTGGCACTGCCGCGCACGTAGCCCATCGGCTTGTCGAGAATCCAGGCGGCGATGGCGGCATGCGCTATGCCGGCGGTGCTCGTGCCCATCAGCGCTTCGGCCTCGGGATAATCATTCTTCACGGTCTCGGCGATGGCACGCTCCACGATGTCGCGTGCCTCCGGCGAGGAGAGAATCAACCGGTTGTCGCAATATATGGGGCTCTTGATGCCGCTGGCCCAGGTGAAGGGCTCCTCGGGACGAAGAAACACCGCTTTTATCTTCAGAAGGGCCGCAGCCACTTTTTCTGCAGTTGTCATGTTTTTAATCTATTATCTGTTATTTAATAAATGTCTTAACAAAACTCTTCCACGCAGCGTCGATAGGCAGCCACGGGGTCGGGAGCCGCCGTGATCGGGCGCCCGACCACTATGAAATCGGAGCCGATTTCGCGTGCGCGCGCCGGAGTCGTGATCCGTTTCTGGTCGTCGCTCGCGGAGTCGGCGAAGCGGATGCCGGGTGTCACGGCAAGGAAATCCTTGCCGCAGGCCTCTTTCACCAGGCCGGCCTCAAGCGGGGAGCATACCACGCCGTCGAGGCCCGCTTCGCGTGCGTTGCGCGCATACCGGGCGATGGTGTCGTTGATGCTCGCATCTATGAGAAGCTGCTTGTGCATGGCCTCCTCGGAGGTGCTCGTGAGCTGTGTCACCGCTATCAGCAGCGGGCGAGTTCCGTCGGGGCGCGTGAGTCCCTCGAGCGCGGCCCGCATCATCTCCACGGTTCCGGCGGCATGCACGTTGGTCATGTCAACGTCGAGTGCCGACAGAACGCGCATCGCTTTCTTCACCGTGTTGGGTATGTCGTGGAGCTTGAGGTCGAGGAAGATTCTGTGGCCCCGACGCTTTATCTCTTTCACAATCTCATTTCCCGCACCATAATAGAGTTCCATTCCTATCTTGAGAAATGGCTTGCGCGGCTCATCCTTGAATTTGTCGAGAAAAGCGAGTGTCTCCTCTGCCGAGGGGAAATCACATGCTATAATTACGTCTCTCATATTGTGTTGTTATTTATTCCTTGGTATTATTTATTATTTCTTCAAGTCGTTCGATCTTCAGTTCGGCCATTCGGCGGGGGAGTGCCTCGATAATGTCGCGGCATGCGTAGGGATTCACGAGATTTGCCGTGCCGACCTCTACGGCCGAGGCGCCGGCCATCATCATCTCGATCACGTTGTCGGCGCTCATCACGCCTCCGCAGCCGATCACGGGTATCTTCACCGCGTGCGAAACCTGCCAGACCATACGCACCGCTACGGGGAACACCGCCGGGCCGGAAAATCCTCCCATTACGTTGGCTATCACCGGACGCCGCGTGCGCGTGTCTATGCGCATGCCTAAAAGGGTATTGATAAGGCAGAGTCCGTCGGCGCCGGCCTCTTCAGCGGCGCGGGCTATCGCCGTGATGTCCGTGACGTTGGGGGAGAGCTTCACCACAAGCGGCTTTGTCGTTACCTTTTTCACGGCTTTGACTACATCGCGCACCAAGTCGGGACTCGTGCCGAAGGCCATGCCGCCACCGTGCACATTCGGGCAGCTCACGTTGAGCTCTATTATCGCAACCTGTTCCTCAGGGTCGATCAGCCGGCAGCATTCGGTGTATTCATCTATCGAGAATCCGCTGATGTTGGCGATTATCGGCTTGTGGAAAACGCTCCGCATCTTCGGCAACTCCTCGGAGATAACCTTATGGATGCCCGGATTCTGGAGTCCTACGGAGTTGATCATTCCCGCCGGACATTCGGCGGCGCGGGGGAGGGGATTGCCATATCGCGGCTCGAGGGTGGTGCCCTTGAATGAGATGGAGCCGAGTATGTCGAGGTCATAGAATTCAGCCATGCCGTAGCCATAGCCGAAGCATCCGCTGGCCGGTATCACCGGGTTGTCGAGCCTGACACCGCAGATCTCCACCGATGTGTCTTTTCTCATTTCCATATCAGTTCCTCCTTTTTGAATACCGGACCATCCTTGCATATACGTTTGGCGCCGTCGCGCGTCTCGAGCGAGCAGCACATGCAGACGCCGAAGCCGCAGGCCATGCGCTCGTCGAGCGAGAGCTCGCCGGGTATTACAGGAATGCCGCACAATGCGCGGAGCATCGGCATCGGCCCGCAGGCATAAAAATAATCGTAGGCATCCTCTTTCCAGCCCGGAGCGTCGGTCACGAATCCTTTCACGCCATAACTGCCGTCGGCGGTGGTGACGACGGTGCGGAAGCCCATATCCTTAAATTCTTTCTCAAGCACGACATCGGCTGCCGTGTTGAAGCCCAATATTATTTCCGGCTCTTTCCCGGCTCGACGAAGGGCCTTGGCGAGGTTCAGCAGGGGAGCCACGCCTATGCCGCCACCTACGAGCACCGGTCGCTGTGTCTTTACCTCTGTGTCGAAACCGTTGCCCAATCCTGTCAGCAGGTTGAGCACGGTTCCCGGCTTCATTTCGGACATCTGCCGGGTGCCGTCGCCCACAACATCATAGAGAAGCGTCAGCGAACCCTCCGAATAGTCGCACACCGAAATAGGGCGGCGCAGGAATTTACCCTCTACGGCCACATTGGCGAACTGCCCCGGAGCCGTGAAATCGGAAGTGTCCCCCTCCAATACCATGCGATAGGTTTTCGCGGCTATCCTCTCGTTGGAGGCTATGCGGAAATTCCGCTCTTTATATCTGTCTTGCATCATAAAATATCCATGTCGTTTGCGGCAAAGATTCCGGTGCGGTCAAAAACCGGTTTGCCGCCGGCTATCGTCATCATGATTTTTCCTGTCAGTTCCATTCCTTCGAAGGGTGTGCTTCGGCCGGCGCCGTGGAAGCGGGCAGGATCCACTCTCTCCGTGCTTTCGGTGTCCACAAGCGCGAGGTCCGCGCGTTCTCCCGGTCGCAGACCCCCTTCGAATCCGAAGATGCGGCGAGGGGAGAGGGCCATCATCTCAAGCATCCGCTCCCAGCTGATGCGCCCGGTTTTCACCATCTTGCTGTAGATGGCGGCAAAAGAGGTCTCGAGTCCGACAACGCCCATGGCGCTCTTTTCGAGACCGCGCGATTTCTCGTCGGCCGAATGGGGAGCGTGGTCGGTGGCTATCACGTCGATGGTGCCGTCGGCGGCTCCCTCTCTCAGCGCCTCCATGTCGCGGCGCGAACGCAGGGGAGGATTCATTTTGAAGCGGCCATCTTCCTGAAGGTCTTCGTCGCAGAACACAAGATAATGCGGGCCCGTCTCGCAGGTCACTTTCACTCCGCGTTTCTTGGCGGCGCGTATCAGTTCCACACTTTCGGCCGTGGAGATATGGCATACATGAAGAGGGCAACCTGTCTCCTCGCTCAACCGGATGTCGCGCTCTATCTCGCGCCATTCGCTCTCGGAGCATATTCCGCGGTGGCCGTGTGTGCGTGCATATTCCCCGCCGTGTATATATCCGCCGCGCAGAAGCGAGTTCACCTCGCAATGGGCGGCGAGAATCTTTCCGGTGGGAGCTATGCCGAGCATGGCGCGGCGCATCGTCTCCTCATCCTGCACGCCGCTGCCGTCGTCGGAGAAACCTGCCACCAATGGCGCGAGCGCCTCGTAATCGACAAGCTCGGCGCCCAGTCGCGAGCGGGTGATCGTGGCGTAGGGCATAGTCTTGACCAAGGCGTCCCGGCGGATTATCTCCAGTTCGCGCTCAAGATTCTCGGGCGTGTCGGGCGCAGGATTGAGGTTGGGCATCGTGCAGACTGTGGTGAAGCCTCCGGCCGCCGCCGCGGCTGTGCCTCCGGCGATGGTCTCTTTATATGAAAAACCGGGCTCACGGAAATGCACATGCACATCCACAAGCCCGGGAATCGCCACGAGTCCGTCGGCATCCACCGTCACGCACCCGTCGGGAGCCCCGATGCCCGGAGAGGAAGTCAGAGATTCCACCCTCCCTCCGGATATAAGAATATCGACCCTCCCTTCCCGGCCGGAAGGGGAGAGCCGTGCATTTTTTATCAGGATTTTTTCCATTGTGATTCGCGGACACGGGCTGTCCGCATCCGCATTGCAAAATTAACTCATATTTTGCGACCTGCAAAAAAATCCCGATGAATAATTAATGCAAACCTTTTAAATTGTCCAATGTAGTTATCTCTTTAAAAATTTAAAAATTGAATTAGCTTAATTTGCCAATTAAAGGGATTCTAAGTAACTTTGCCGTAAATTCATGAACACGATGCAAAATCCCAAGAAAGCCGTGCTCACTCTCGAAGACGGCTCCCGTTTTGAAGGATTCTCTTTCGGATATGAAAAGCCATGTGCCGGAGAGGTTGTTTTCAACACCGCCATGACAGGCTATCCTGAAAGTCTCACCGACCCATCTTACGAAGGTCAGATTCTCGTAACCACCTATCCCATTCTCGGAAACTACGGCGTCCCCTCGGCCGAAAAAAGCAGCGAGGCCAATGTCTGCGACTATTTCGAGTCGAGCCGCATCCATTGCGAGGCTATAATCTGTCAGGACTATAGCTGGGTGCCCAGTCACTGGCAGGCAGCGCGATCCCTCTCCGACTGGCTGCGCGACGAGAAGATTCCGGGTCTATACGGCATCGACACCCGCGCCCTGACAAAGCTTCTCCGCGACAAGGGCTCGATGCTCGGTAAAATCACGTTCGAAGGGGGAGAGGATATCGAATTCCACGACCCCAACAAAGAGAATCTTATCGCCAAGGTCAGCACCCGCGAAGTCCGCGAGTTCGGCGAAGGGGAGAAGAGGGTAGTGCTCGTGGATTGCGGCACAAAGTATAATATCATCCGCTGTCTCACACGCCGCGGCGTCCGCGTCACGCTCGTTCCCTGGGATTATGACTTCACGCAGATTCCCTACGACGGCCTCTTTATCAGCAATGGGCCCGGAAGCCCCGAATTCGCGGAAATAACTGTGGAGAATATCCGGAAGGCTTTCGAAATCGGCAAGCCGATTTGCGGAATCTGCATGGGCAACCAGCTCCTCAGCAAAGCCGCCGGCGCCAAGATCTACAAGCTCAAATATGGCCACCGCAGCCATAACCAGCCGGTGCGCCTGAGCGGCACGGAGAAATGCTTCATAACTTCACAGAACCATGGTTTTGCTGTCGATAACGATACCATTCCCGCCGATTGGGAGCCCCATTTCATCAATATGAACGACGGCACAAACGAGGGTATCCGCCACCGCTCGAAACCTTTCTTCTCGGCCCAGTTCCATCCCGAGGCCAGCAGCGGTCCCAAGGATACGGAATTCATCTTTGACGAATTCATAGCCATGCTCTGAGAAACTCTCCGATAATTCTCTCCATCCGATATTTCAGCCACCCCGACAACACAGCCAAAAAGATTCCACATGCAGCAGATAAAGAAAGTTCTATTTCTCGGTTCCGGCGCCCTCAAGATCGGCGAGGCCGGAGAATTCGACTATAGCGGCTCCCAGGCCCTGAAGGCCATGAAGGAGGAAAACATCGAGACGGTGCTCATCAACCCGAACATCGCCACGGTGCAGACTTCCGAGGGGTTTGCCGACAAGATATATTTCCTTCCCGTCACCCCATATTTCGTGGAGAAGGTGATCGAGAAGGAGCGCCCCGACGGCATCTTCCTCGCATTCGGAGGCCAGACGGCCCTCAACTGCGGAGTGAAGCTTTATGAATCCGGAGTCCTCGAGAAATATGATGTCAAGGTATTGGGCACTCCGGTACGCGCCATCATGGACACCGAAGACCGTGAACTGTTCGTTCGTAAGCTCGACGAGATCGATGTCAAGACGATCAAGAGCGAGGCTGTATCGTCGGTGGAAGATGCCCTTGTGGCCGCCGACCGCCTCGGATATCCGGTGATTATCCGTGCTGCCTACGCTCTCGGGGGCCTCGGAAGCGGTTTCTGCGACAACCGCGACGAACTCATCACGCTCGTGGAGCAGGCGCTATCCTTCTCTCCGCAGGTGCTTGTGGAGAAGTCGCTCAAAGGCTGGAAAGAGGTGGAATATGAGGTGGTGCGCGACCGTTTCGACAATTGCATCACTGTCTGCAACATGGAGAACTTCGACCCGCTCGGAATCCATACGGGCGAGAGTATCGTGGTGGCTCCCTCGCAGACCCTCTCCAATGAGGATTACCACATGCTCCGCAAGCTCGCCATCAAGATTATCCGCCATATAGGAATCGTAGGGGAGTGCAATGTGCAGTATGCCTTCGACCCGCAGTCGATGGACTATCGCGTGATCGAGGTCAATGCCCGCCTTTCCCGTTCCTCTGCCCTCGCCTCGAAAGCCACAGGCTATCCCCTTGCTTTCGTGGCTGCAAAACTCGGCCTCGGCTACGGCCTGTTCGACCTCAAGAATTCCGTGACTCGCTCCACATCGGCTTTCTTCGAACCGGCTCTCGACTATATCGTCTGCAAGATTCCCCGCTGGGACCTCGGCAAATTCCATGGCGTGCGCCGCGAGATCGGCAGCTCCATGAAGTCGGTGGGCGAGGTTATGGCTATCGGCCGCACGTTCGAAGAGGTTATCCAAAAGGGTCTCCGCATGATCGGCCAGGGTATGCACGGCTTTGTGGAAAACAAGCCGCTGAAGATAGATGATATCGAGCGCTCGCTGCGTGAACCGACGGATAAGCGTATCTTCGTGATCGAGGAGGCGTTGCGCCGCGGCTACAGCGTGGAGCGCATACATGAACTCACGCGCATCGACCGCTGGTTCCTCGAAAAACTGCAGACAATCTGCCGCACTCGCGCCGAACTCGAGAAATATGATGCCGTGGCCGATATTCCTGATGAGCTCATGCGTCGTGCGAAGAGCCAGGGCTTCAGTGATTTCCAGATTGGACGCGCCCTCTGGGGCACGCGTATGAACGCCGAGAGCGAGACGTTGTCGGCCGAGGTGCGCGCCGAACGCCTGCGTCGCGGCATCCGCCCCGTCGTGAAGCAGATCGACACTCTCGCCGCCGAGTATCCCGCGCAGACAAATTATCTTTACCTCACATATAACGGAACGCAGAACGATGTGAAATACACCGGCGACAAGCGCTCGGTGGTGGTGCTCGGTTCGGGTGCCTACCGCATCGGAAGCTCCGTGGAGTTCGACTGGTGCGGCGTCAACGCTCTGATGACCGTGGCCGAGGCCGGCTACCGTCCGGTGATGATCAACTATAACCCGGAGACTGTTTCGACCGACTACGACATGTGCGAGCGTCTCTATTTCGACGAGCTCACCTACGAGCGTGTAATGGATATCCTCGAACTCGAGGATCCTCACGGCGTGATTCTCTCCACCGGCGGCCAGATACCGAACAACCTGGCGATGCGTCTCGACAAGGCGCAGGTCAACATCCTGGGTACACAGGCCGTGGATATCGATAATGCCGAAGACCGCAATAAATTCTCCTCCCTATGCGATTCGATAGGGGTCGACCAGCCCCGCTGGCGCGAGCTGACCTCGATGGAGGATATCGATCTGTTTGTGGCCGAAGTCGGTTTCCCGGTGCTCGTGCGTCCTTCGTATGTGCTCTCGGGAGCGGCGATGAATGTATGCTCCAACGAGGATGAGCTTCAGCGCTTCCTAAAGCTTGCCGCCAATGTCTCCAAACAGCACCCTGTAGTCGTCACGGAGTTTATCCAGGGCGCCAAGGAAATAGAGATGGATGCCGTTGCGAGCGACGGCGACATCAAGCTTTACGCTATCTCGGAACATATCGAATTCGCAGGTGTCCACTCCGGCGACGCCACAATACAGTTTCCGCCGCAGAAACTATATGTGGAGACCATGCGCCGCATCAAGAAAATCTCGGGACGTATCGCGAAGGCTCTCCATATCTCCGGACCCTTCAATATCCAGTTCCTCGCCAAGGACAATGATATCAAGGTGATAGAATGCAACCTGCGGGCCTCCCGCTCCTTCCCCTTCGTCTCGAAAGTGTCGAAACAGAACTTCATCGACACGGCCACGCGCGTGATGCTCGGATTGAACGTCGACAAACCGGCCAAATCGGCTTTCGACCTCGACTATGTGGGCATCAAGGCCTCGCAGTTCTCCTTCTCCCGTCTGCAGGGTGCCGATCCTGTGCTCGGAGTCGATATGTCATCGACCGGAGAGGTGGGCTGTCTTGGCGACGACACCTCTGAGGCAATCCTCAAGGCCATGCTTTCCGTAGGCTACACGATACCGAAGAAATCCGTGCTCCTCAGTTCCGGAACTCCCCGCCAGAAGGTGGATCTGCTCGAACCGGCACGCATGCTTCACCGCAAAGGCTACGTGATATACGCCACGGAGGGCACACAGCGCTTCCTTGCGCAGAACGGCATCCCGGCAATAACAGTATACATGCCGAGCGAAGATAAGCAGCCACAGGCCCTTGAAATGCTTCATAACCGCGAGATCGAGATGGTGGTGAACATCCCGAAGAATCTCACCCCCAAAGAGCTCAGCAACGGCTACAAGATCCGTCGCGCCGCCATCGACCTCAACATCCCGCTGATCACCAACACCCGCCTCGCCTCCGCCTTCATCCGCGCTTTCTGCGAGATCCCCCTCTCCGCCATCCGCATCAAGAGCTGGGACGAATACTGATACAAACACTCAACATGCATTTGATCAAATCAATTTCAATTGGTATAGCAGCTTTTGCTTCTTTGTTTTTTAACCAAAACCGGATTTTGGCTGCAGAGAAATTTTCGGTTGATGCTTCTTCGGCTAAGATATATCTTGAAATGGCCGGTAATGCTATAGATGGCGAGCTTCCTGCTGATGCGCAGTGGGAAGCTCTGTTCAATAGCGCTGCCTATAAAGCACTTCTCGACAATACGCAATGGGATAAGAACGCATTTAAATCCAATGTCCGCGGAGCGTTCGAAATTGTATTCGACCCGCAGAACTCTCAGAAATGCGATAGCATTCTTTCAGTTTTGAATTCTTTGGATAATCTTCGTGATGAATTGCCTTTCTATGTCTCAACCGCATATAATATCCGCAAAAACCTCAATGACTATACCACTCTCCTGTCTTCTCTCAATATGGATGAAGTGGTCAATGATGCCGATTCTCTGGCTCTCGCCCTGCTGCCTAAAAAAGGCGAGGGGTTGACCGCTCAGTCTTCTCCGATTTATCTTATAGTATGGGATCTTGAATCCCGCTCGCTGGGAGGTGGTTTGTTCCTTGATTTGAATTCAGCGCTGCATTCAGAAGTTACCGGGCTTAAGGAGATTCTTGGCCATGAAATGCATCACTTCTATCTGGGTCCGGTATTTGAAACCATCTATGCCAATGATGTGATGGATGGCGCTGTGGCTGCCCTCGTGTTTAATATGAGGGAGGGAGTTGCTGATATTATCAACAAAAAGAAAATGCCTACGGAATCATTGTTTCCTTATGGCGAAAAGATATGTCAGCAATATAACGCCGATTATCTGAATTCCCCGAAAGTTCTGGAAGAACTTGATAATGTGACATGTGCCTATCTTGATCAGAAAATGCCGATTGAAGAATACTTCAACAAAGCGATAGGGTGCGCGCATTATGAAGGCCACACAACCGGGGATTATATGGTGTTTCTAATCCGAGACAGACTCGGACTTGATGCCGTTGTTGAAAGTGTAGGCGATCTGGATGCCTTTATCGATAACTATAACAAAGTTGCCAAAATGGCCGGCACCTACGTCTTTTCCGACAAATTTACCAATCACATTCACTCCGTCTCTCAATCAGCCAAACGCAAATAAATTCCGCACACGCGCACACATACCGCGCACTCGCACGCATGCCGCGCACGTAGGGACATGTCTCCGGCATGTATCAGCGCGAAAGTGCAGTCGCTCCGCGACTTTAATTGGATTTGAAAGTGCCGGATGGAGAGAAGGAATTATGAAACAATAGAGCGTGTCCGAAATGGGCACGCTCTATTTTTCAATTAAGTATGAGGTCTGTTAATTTATCCAACGTTTGTTTTTAGTGTCGTATACTTTGGGTACTCCTCCCCCTGTTCCGTTTTCGTTTTCAAGGATAATACCGGCTCGGACAAATCCGTCCTTATCGGCCCATGCAGGATAGGAGAATGAGGCAGATGTGGCAGTTCCTGATAATGTTTCAAGAACTGCATAATTACCCGAGGAGGGATTCATCACTTTAAGCAACGCTTTTGTAGGTGTCCCATAGGAGGGATCCTTTGGAACGGTCCATCTTAATGTCATCGTTGTCCCGCTTACTGTGCAATTACCATACTGAACGGGTCCGGGTTTTCTTCTGTCAGCGAACTCGCATTTGGCATAATCGCTGTAATCGCTGGTCCCGTATGAATTGGAGGCTTTTACTTTGTAATAATATGTATTTCCATATTTCACATTTTCATCATAATAGACATAAGTGTCTACAGTCTTGATTTGCGAATAGCTACCATTGGCTGATGTGCTTCGGTAAACGATATATTGTTTAGCGCCTGAGACTGTATTCCATTTTATATTGGCGAAAGGCGCTGAAGACGGGCCGTCGGGATATGCCGTCAGTCCGGTTGGTGCCGTCGGTTTCTGTCCTGTTTCAGACCCTCCGCCGGTTCCGGACCCTCCGGAGTCTCCACCGGTTCCGCCATCGTTTTTGCCTTCCTGTTCAACTGCAAGACTGCTGTTGGAGTTTCCCGATACAAAATAGACAGTTCCTGTGCGACGTGCCCCTGTGTTTGCAGAAGCTTTAACCTGATATTTTCCCTGCGATACGTATGTTACAGTCAGCCATGAAGGTTTCGATACTTCTACAGTGCCTGGTGCGTTCTGGACATATACGTTTTCTGTTGCTCCTGCGGCGGGGAATTTCAGGCTTGTGGGTATCAGGGTCATTGTCTTTGAGTCTCCGCTCCCTCCGCCCTGATCTCCTCCGTTATTCCCGGGGCCGGATGGATTTTCGGGATAGTAGGGATAATAGGGCTCATCCGGTTCATCGTCTCTTGAACATGAGATTGGAGCGACGCTTAGGCTTAGTGCAGCTATTGCACTGACAAGCCATTTGATTTTGTTCATCTTGTGTTGATTTTTTGTGTCGCTTAACCCCGTCGGCGACGGATGGAATATAAAAAAGCGCGGGGTCAGTCCAGTTATTTTCTTACCGGGCATCGCCAAACGCCTTGCACAAAAACAACAGTCTACTCCCACGCCTCATCGGATATCGAATCCCCTTGTCGGGGAGTGGATAGGCGACAAGCATGAGCGTTTTCAGGTTGCTTCCTCCTTTTGTGCGATAATTTGGCGATTTCGGTAAGAAAGGATAAAGCTGAACACGCTTTAAAATTATGTCTGTTGCGGTTCTCTAACCGCTATATTCGCAAAGTTATAAAAAATCAACAAGAAAGGCAACCAATCTTTCGTGAGAAGTACTCTGACTGAGGTTTCATCGGGCGGAGTGGCGGCCTTCGTAGTAGTTGATGAAGGCGCGGTTCACCATGCGGTTGCCGCCGGGCGTGGGATAGTCGCCGGTGAAATACCAGTCGCCGGGATGCCCGGGAATGGCTTTGTGCATCTCGGCTACGGGCTGATAGACGATCTCCACTTCGGCGCGCAGTCCCTCGGGACGCAGCAGTTCGGCGATTTTAGTCGACACTTCTTCATCCGTGAAGGGCGCGTAGATCTCTTTTACGTAGTTCTTGATTTCCTCTTTTGGCAGAGAATCCTGCTCTTTGCATTTGCGGTATACGCTGTCGGCAACATAACGCATGCCTCGCTCTTCGAGAAGAGCCATGGCGGCCTTGAAAGCTATGAATTCGGCCATTCGCGACATGTCGATGCCGTAACAGTCGGGGAAACGAACCTGCGGAGAGCTCGAAACCACCACTAATTTGCGCGGATGCAGGCGGTCGAGAATGCGGAGAATCGACTGGCGCAGGGTAGTGCCCCGCACTATGCTGTCGTCGATCACGACAAGGTTGTCGCCGGGATGCACGGAGCCGTAAGTGATGTCGTAGACGTGGGCGGCAAGGTCGTCGCGGGTGGATCCCTCGGCGATGAATGTGCGCAGTTTTATATCCTTAAGGGCTACTTTCTCCTTGCGCACGCGGCGACGCAGTATGTGGGCAATATTGTCGTCGGTGAGGTTGCCTGTGGCCGACAGATGCTGGATATCCTCGATCTTGGTCTTTATCAGCTTCTCCTCGATGCCCTCTACGAGGCCGAAAAATGCCACTTCGGCGGTGTTGGGTATAAAGGAGAACACGGTGTTGTCGATGTCGCTGTCTATGGTCTTTAAAACGGGTTCTACGAGGCGGTTCCCGAGCGCCTTGCGCTCCCGGTAGATATCATAGTCGGATCCGCGGGAGAAATAGATGCGCTCGAAGCTGCAGCGCGCGTTGCGTCCCTTGGGGAGAATGGTGTCGATGCGCACGCTTCCATCGCGGTCCACCACGATGGCTGTGCCCGGTTCCAGCTCCCGGACATCTCCGAGCTGAAGGTCGAAGGCGGTCTGTATCACCGGGCGCTCGCTGGCCACAACCACTATCTCGTCGTCGACATAATAGAAAGCCGGGCGGATGCCGTTAGGATCGCGCATAGCCCATAGATCGCCGTTTCCTACGATGCCGCAGATCACGTAGCCGCCGTCCCATGCCGGCGCGCAACGCTCCAGGATATGCGTCACGTTCAGGTCGCGGGCAATACCCTCGGAGAGATCCAGACCGGAGAATCCTTTCTGCTTGTAATATTCGAAAAGCCGCTCATTTTCGCGATCGAGTGCATGCCCGAGCTGCTCGAGAAGGATGAAAGTGTCGGCATAGAGGCGCGGATGCTGGCCGGTGCTCACGATACTGTTGAAGATTTCATCAACGTTGGTCATATTGAAATTGCCACAGAGGAGCATATTGCGCGAGCACCAGTTGTTGCGCCTCATAAATGGATGGACGTAGTTGATACCGGAGCGCCCGGTGGTGCTGTAGCGCAGATGGCCCATGTAAACCTCGCCTACGAAAGGGGAGCACTCCATCGGCACACCTTCCGATCTTGCATCCTCGATCTGTGTATGGGCCGACTCGAAAATCTTGGTGATGGCGTCCGAGCCTTGGGCCCGTTCGCGAAAGATGTATTCCTGACCCGGCGGCACATCGAGTTTCACGCAGCCGATACCTGCCGCCTCCTGCCCGCGGTTATGCTCCTTCTCCATGATGAGATAGAGTTTGTTGAGCCCATAAAGTTCCGAGCCGTATTTCTCCTTGTAATAGGAGAGAGGTTTGAGAAGGCGGATCATCGCAACGCCGCATTCATGCTTTATCAGTTCCATCGTTATGGCTTTCTAATTTCCTTTTGACCTTTACCGCCCCGATACCACCGGCATTGGCTCCAGCCTCACCGACTCCGGCATTGGCACCTGCCCTGCCGACTCCGGCTTTGGCTCTGCCTCGCCGATTCTCAGGATTGAGTTCGAGGGGTTTCTTTAGCAGCTTTTTAGACTGCAAAGTTAATGAACCCGCGCGAAGAATCGGCAAAAATCTAATCAAATATTGACATTTTAAGAAATTATGCTAATTTTACGCCATAGATTCGAGGAGGCTATCTCTTCAATGGGCCGAATGAGCCGAATGAGCCGAATGAGCCTCATGGGCCGGATGAGCCGAATGGGATTGCTGGCCGAATGCTTGGCTATAGCTGTTGCCATTAGGCCCATTAGCCCCATTAGCCCCATTAGACTCATCACTCCCATCACTCCCATCACTCCCATCACTCCTCTCAGCTCTATCAGAATTATTAATCGCTAAAACGATATCATCATGCCGGATACCTTTCTGCCTAAAAAAGGCAATTATCGCAATCTTATAGTTTTCCAAAAGGCGGAATGTATCTATGACATCACTTATTATTTCACTCACACTCATCTGTCGCAGGGCGATCGCACCATCGATCAGATGGTACAGGCCGCCCGCAGCGGCCGGCAGAATATCGCCGAAGGTTCCGCGGCCGGAGCCACCTCTTTCGAAACAGAAATCAAGCTTGTAAATGTAGCGCGGGCGAGTCTGCAAGAACTGCTCCTTGACTATGAAGATTACCTCAGAGTACGCGGACTGTCCCAATGGCCGATTGACTCCGAGAAAGCGATCAAGACAAGAAATGTCTGCGTGCAGCATAGCGACTCGGCCTATTATATGGAAGCGATAAAGAAACGGTCGGCCGAGACTATTGCGAATATTGCCATAACTCTAATTCATCAGGCCGATGTTCTTTTACGCAAATTGCTTGAAAAACTTCAAGCCGATTTTGTCAAAACCGGCGGCATTAAAGAGCAGATGTATCAGGCCAGAATCAACTATCGAAACAATCGAGGCAACAACTGCCCCTCAGGGAAGTAAGGCCTGTTGGGCGCCTTGCCGCAGAATGAGCCTAATGGGGCCAATGGGGCTAATGAGCGCGTTGCCGGCAGAATGAGTCTTATGGGGCCAATGGGGCTAATGGGTCGAATGGGTTGGCAGGCGGATGGTTTGGCGAGAGCTATTGCCATTTGGCTCATTGGTCCCATTTGGCTCATAAGTCCCATCATTCTCATCATTCCCATTGGACCCATTATTCCCATTCGGCTCATTGCGCTCATTCGGCTTTTGAGGCGGCTGAATTCGCTGAGGAGGAGGCAGAGTTTCCGGAATTTTCGATTCTCGGCGGCTTATTCGGCGGATATTTTGCTTTGAATGATTTGGAAATCAAGGATATAGTGCGAGAATACACTTTTCGGGCAAAGCGATCTGAAAAATCGGTGATAATGCTTTATCTTGCACCAAGTCTTAATTTTTCTCAAAATTTAGCATGACGCTTTGATAGTTGGCGATTTTTATTATTTTTGCCGAGTTCTAAGAAACTGTTTAAATTTTTTTGAAATTTAATAAGTCAATTTCAAGATTTATTTGGAAAAGGACGGATTTCAAAAATTTTAATAGAATAAGTGAGATTTCAAAATTGAAATTGAATAAGTCAAATTTCAAAAATGATTTAGAACAGACAATTCCTATATTGAATATAGAATAGTATAAATTAAAAATAGCGTTTATCGATGATTGAATTCATGACGGAGGGAGTGGAGATGCCCTCGCTCGATTTCGAACAGATCCGGATATGGATCGGAGAGGTGGCCCGCGCTCACGGTTTCGTTGTCGGCAATCTCAACTATTGCTTTTGCGATGATTCGTATATTCTCGAGACAAACCGGAAATTCCTCGGTCATGACTATTTCACCGATATCATTACTTTCGATTATTCCCGCCGCGGAAAGATCGCCGGCGATATGGTGATCTCTCTCAATACTGTTGCTTCCAATGCTGAAGGCTTGGGAGTGGATTACGAGGAAGAATTGCGCAGGGTGATTATCCATGGCGTGCTTCATCTTTGCGGTATTGACGACAAGGGGCCCGGCGAGCGAGAGATTATGGAAGCTAATGAAAACGAGGCTCTTAGCCTCTATAATAACCTGACGGATGAGATTTGATTTCGATGTCATAGTGGTCGGAGCCGGTCATGCCGGTTGTGAGGCGGCGGTTGCGTCGGCGAAGTTGGGCGCTTATACCCTCCTGATTACCAAGGATATGAACCGGGTTGCGCAGATGTCGTGTAATCCTGCAATCGGCGGTATTGCCAAAGGTCAGATCGTTCGGGAAATCGATGCTCTCGGAGGTATGACGGGTATCATAGCAGATAAGACCGCTATTCAGTTCCGGATGCTCAACCGCTCCAAGGGACCGGCAGTATGGTCGCCACGTGTGCAGTCGGACCGCACGCGCTTCATCGACATGTGGCGGTTGGTGCTCGACTCCGTTCCCGGTCTTTCCATGTTTCAGGACACTGCCGACAGCTTCCTTATCGAGCATGACGAAGCAACGGGAAAGCTCGTAGTCAGAGGTGTGCGAACCGCCCTCGGTCTCGAATTCCATGCCCGGAAGGTTGTTCTGACGGCAGGAACTTTTCTCAACGGTCTGATGCATTTCGGCCCCGTCAAGATAGAGGGTGGCCGCATCTCGGAGGATTCCGCGAAGGGTCTTACTTCTCAGCTTGTGGAGCTCGGCATCCGTTCCGACAGGATGAAAACGGGGACGCCGGCCCGCATCGACGGTCGCACAATCGACTTCTCGTTGGCCTCCGAACAACCGGGCGATACCGACGATTTTCATAAATTCTCGTTCCTGCCAGAAGTGAAACGGGAGTTGAAAAATCGCTCCTGCTGGATTGTCCATACCAATCCGGAGGTGCATGAGATTCTGAACTCGAATCTCGCCGACTCTCCACTTTATAATGGACAGATTCAAAGTATCGGTCCCCGTTACTGCCCCAGCATAGAGACAAAGATCGTTACCTTTGCCGACAAGGAGAGCCATCAGCTTTTCCTCGAGCCGGAAGGGGAGACGACTGAAGAATTCTACATAAACGGCTTCTCGAGTTCACTGCCCTGGAAGGTGCAGATGGATGCTTTGCAGAAAGTGCCGGCACTCCGCAACGTTCAGTTTTATCGTCCCGGCTATGCCATCGAATATGATTTCTTCGACCCGACTCAGCTTGGCCACGACCTTCAGTCGCGCGTTGTCGAAGGTCTCTATCTCGCCGGACAGGTGAATGGAACCACCGGCTATGAGGAAGCTGCCGCCCAGGGACTCATTGCCGGCATAAATGCCGCCCGTGCCTGCAAGGGGGAGGAGCCCCTCGTGTTGGGTCGCGAGCAGGCCTATATCGGAGTTTTGATAGATGACCTTGTCACTAAAGGAGTGGATGAGCCCTACCGCATGTTTACCTCGCGTGCCGAATACCGTATACTATTGCGTCAGGATGATGCCGACATGCGGCTCACCCCAATCGGATATGAAATAGGGCTTGCCGACAATGAGCGCTATGAGGCTATGCTCTCAAAAAAGCAACAGCGCGATGCACTGATGGAGTTCTGTGAATCCTTCCCCGTTAAGAGCGGGGAGGAGATCAACGCATATCTGGAATCGATAGGCTCGGCTCCGCTGACTGCCGGAACGCGCCTTGTGGAACTTATAAAACGGCCGCATGTCTCCATCGAGACGATTGCTGAAGTGTTGCCGTCGGTTGCCCGATATCTCGAAAAAATTGAGTCCGGCCGTCGCTCCGAGATAATCGAGGCCGCCGAGATTCTTATCAAGTACGGAGGCTATATCGCCCGCGAACGGGAGCTCGCCGAGAAGCAGCAGCGTCTCGAATATGTCCGTATTCCCGAGAATATGAACTTCTCCGAAATCAACGCTCTCTCGACGGAAGCGCGTCAGAAACTAGAACGGCATCGCCCCTCAACAATCGGACAGGCCTCACGTATCCCCGGTGTCTCCCCGGCCGATGTGAATGTGTTGCTCCTGCTTCTCCGAAAATGAGAATTAGGGAAGGAGAAAAGTTAAAGCAAGATTGTTCCACGTGGAACAATTTAAAACAATAAGATTGGAATCCAAACAATTATGATAAGAAGTTTCATGCGGTTTATAGCGTTAAACATTAACTTCGCAACATAAAAAGGAGCATGGAACGTTAGATATAATCGAAGAGCATTTCTAAAGAAAAGAATAAAGTCTAAAGAATAGAATCTAAAAAAATCAAAAACATAAGACAAATATGATGCAGATTGAAGAACTGAAAACAATCATCAGGGACGTTCCCGATTTTCCCTCCAAAGGAATTCTTTTCCGCGACCTGACAACCATGATCAAGAATGGCGAGGCGCTCCAGCTGACGGGGGAGGCCCTGGCCGATCTCTATCGCGACAAGGGAGTGACTAAAGTAGTAGGTATAGAATCGCGCGGTTTCATCGGCGGATCTATACTTGCATATGAGCTTGGCTGTGGTTTCGTGCCCGCCCGCAAACCGGGTAAGCTTCCGGCCGTCACAATTAAAAAGGCATATGCCAAAGAATATGGCGTCGACACAATCGAGATGCACAGCGATGCCATCAATGAAAATGATGTGGTTGTTCTCCATGACGACCTTCTCGCAACAGGGGGCACGATGCGTGCCTGCTACGACCTTGTGAAGTCGATGAATCCGAAGAAAATCTACATCAATTTCATCGTGGAGCTCACCGCTCTCAACGGACGTGACGTACTCCCCGCCGACTGCGAGGTGACATCCCTGCTCAAATATTGATTTCTTATTTTCGCATGGCCTGCCCGAAATATATCCCGGCAGGCCATGCGCTATTTTTATATATTCTCTAAAATCCCCAGATTCTGCCGATGAACACGGAAAACACAACAAATATCGAGCCCGCTCCCCAGAAAGAAAACAGAGTCTCCGAACTGCTTGCTGGGACCGGAAGAAACATCGATGAATTCGGAGGGTTTGATATCGAGATAAAGCCCGACAGGACAAGAGAGGATCTTTTCAACAACCGCCCCGGCGAGCAACTGCGCAAAAAGATACTCGACTTGCCCGATCTCCCGGGAGTTTATATGTATCTCGACCGCACCGGGAAGGTGATATATGTCGGCAAAGCGAAGCGATTGAAACGGCGAGTCTCTTCCTACTTCAACCGCCGGCATGATTCCACACGCACAAACCTCCTTGTGCGCAACATCGTCGACATGCGCTTCATTGTAGTCAGCTCGGAGGAGGATGCCCTTCATCTCGAGAATGCGATGATAAAGGAATATCAGCCCCGCTACAACGTATTGCTCAAGGACGACAAATCCTATCCATGGATTGTAGTGACAAAGGAGCTTTATCCCCGGGTTTTCATGACTCGCGAAAAAGGACTCGCAGCCCGTTATTACGGACCCTACAGCAACACGCAGTCCGCGCGCGTGGTGCTCGAGCTTATCCGCGAGGTCTATCCCTTGCGAAGCTGCCGACATGCGCTCGACGAAAAGAGCATAGCCCGTAATAAATATTCCCTTTGTCTCGACTATCATATCGGCAAATGCGGAGGACCATGCCGCGGGCTTATGAATCCCGAGCAATACGGCGTCTATATTACGCGCGTCCGTCAGATTCTCAACGGCGAGACAGTGGAGCTCGAGCGAATGCTGAAAGAGGAGATGTCGAGGCTGAGCGACGCCTGGAAATTTGAAGAGGCGCAAGTGGTGAAAGAGAAATATGAGGCAGTGAAGCGTTACAACGCCAAAAGCGTGATAGGGGAGCCCGACGCGCCGTCGGCCGATATGTTCGCTTATGTCGAAAACGAAGACCGGGCGTTTGTGAATTTCATGCATCTCAACCGCGGAGCCGTAACGCAGAGTCTCAACCTCGAGTTCCGGCGACGCAATGCCGAGGTGAGTCCCGAAGAGATATTATCGATGGCCATAGATGAAGTGCGCAACCGATTCGACCGCGAATTCCGCGAAGTGATCGTACCTTTCCTGCCGGATGTGGAATTCGAAGGAGTGGAGTTTGTTATGCCCAAGCGCGGCGACAAGCGCAAAGTTCTCGATGTGGGAATCCGCAACGCCACGCAATACATGAAAGACATAGAGAAGCAGGCCGAGAAGCTTAATCCGGAGAGGGGCGTCGAGAAACTTATGGAACGGATGAAAAGCGATTTCCGGCTAACTGTGGAGCCGCGTCATATCGAATGCTTCGACAATTCGAATATTCAGGGCACGAATCCCGTGGCAAGCTGTGTGGTTTTCCGCGACGGCAAACCCGCGCGGCGCGACTATCGCCATTTCAACATCAAGACCGTGGTCGGAGCCGATGATTTCGCATCGATGAAAGAGGTGCTTCACCGACGCTATACACGCATGATGGCCGAAGGGGAACCACTGCCTCAATTGGTGGTGGTCGACGGCGGCAAAGGTCAGCTGAGCGCCGCCGTGGAAGCTTTCGACGAGATGGGAATCCGTGGAGAGGTTGCGCTTGTCGGAATCGCCAAACGACTCGAGGAGATCTATTTTCCCGGCGACAGTCTGCCGCTATATATCGACAAGAAGTCGCAGAGTCTCAGAGTGATACAGGCATTGCGCGATGAAGCCCACCGCTTCGGCATCACTCATCATCGTAATCGTCGTTCCAAGTCGCAGACTGCCAGCGAATTGGATTCAATTCCAGGCATCGGGCCGGCCACCTCTGCCCGACTCATGAAAGAATTCCGCAGTTTGCGAAAAGTGAAAGAGGCCACGCTCGACGAGATTGTCGCCGTTGTCGGCAAATCGAAGGGCGCCGTTCTTTACGCGCATCTGCATTCTGACGAAGAATAGCCTTTTTTGCCGCTTGCGGATTTTTTACTAATTTTGCGCCCGATAGAAATACAGGTAAAAATTAGGTAAAAATGATTTGAGAGCAGAGGCTCTCGCAGTGCAATTATGAAAATTACAGGTAAGCCGGATTTTCATCCGGCATTATTGGAGGCGTGCCGCAACTACAGCATGGCTCGCTTCAGGAGTGATCTGGTCGCCGGCATTGTTGTCGGCATAGTTGCCCTTCCATTGGCGATTGCCTTCGCGATAGCCAGCGGAGTCAGCCCCACGGTGGGACTGGTCACGGCAGTGGTGGGCGGTTTCATAGTCTCCGCGTTCGGAGGCAACTCGGTGCAGATCGGAGGTCCTACGGGAGCCTTCATCGTTATCATCTACAACATCATTCAGCTTTACGGTCTTCAGGGACTCGCACTGGCCACATTCATGGCCGGATGTATATTGCTTTTGATGGGACTTTTTCGTCTCGGCACCATCATCAAGTTTATCCCTTACCCGATTGTGGTCGGTTTCACGGCCGGTATTGCCCTGACGATTTTCTCCACTCAGATGCCCGATTTTTTCGGACTCTCCATCAATGAGCCGGTTCCCGGCGACTTCATAGGGAAATGGGGTGTCTATCTGCGCCATTTCGGCTCGGTTGATATCTCCACTCTCTGTGTCGGAGTGCTCTCACTTCTGATTATCATACTCATGCCCCGTATATCCAAGCGCATCCCCGGCTCGCTGACGGCCATTGTGGTAGTCACGGCCGTAGTCTATATCATGCGCGAGGCTTTCGGAATCACCGGCATACCCACCATCGGTGACCGTTTCGGCAATCTGGTGCCGGAACTTCCGCGCGTTGCGGATATCGGCCTTGACATGGAATCCGTGAACATGTTGCTGCCATCGGCCTTCACCATCGCCATGCTCGGCGCTATCGAGAGTCTGCTGAGCGCAACAGTGGCCGACGGACGAACCGGCGACCGCACCAACTGCAACACCGAGCTGATAGGGCAAGGTCTGGCGAATGTGGCCGTTCCTCTCTTCGGCGGTATTCCCGTAACCGGCGCCATAGCCCGCACCATGACAAACATCACCAACGGCGGCAAGACACCTGTGGCCGGAATCGTGCATGCCATTGTGCTCCTCTGTGTTTTCATGTTCGCGATGCCCCTTATCAACCTTGTGCCCATGTCTTGTCTGGCCGCCGTGCTCATCATGGTGAGCTACAACATGAGCGGCTGGCGCACGGTTTACGGCATGGTTCATAATCCGAAAGGGGATTTCTGGGTTCTTGTGGTGACATTCGCGCTGACCGTGGTCTTCAACCTGACCATAGCCATCGAGATCGGACTTCTGCTCGCCGTGGTGGTGTTCCTGCGACGCATCACGGAGAACACCACGATAAAAGTCTACGGAGAACAGCTCGACGCCATGGACGGCACCGACATTTCGCGTCATGAAGTGCTCGATCTGCGCCCCGGTGTGTCGGTATATGAAATCGATGGCCCGTTCTTCTTCGGCGCCGCCACGAAATTCGACGAGATGGTGCGTCTGTCGCTTCAAGAGAAGCCGAAAGTGCGAATCATCAGGATGCGTAAAGTTCCCTTCATCGACTCGACGGGCCTCCATAACCTTCAGCTTCTCATCGAATCGTCACATCGCGAAGGAATAAAGATAGTGCTTTCCGGCGTGCGCGACAACGTCCGCGCCGACCTGCATAAGGCCGGCATCGACCGTCTTATCGGCGACGCTCATATCTGCGACCATATCTCCAAAGCCGTGGTAGTGGCCAACGGTCTTGCAGCATCGGCAACACTTGCGGAAACAGGAATTAAGCCGGAGGTCAGAGTGATGAGAGACGAAGCCTGAGTCATAGGTCAGATGGCAGAACTCAGAGGTTTTGAAGGCGGAAAACGCAGGTTTTTGTGTTTTTCAGGAAAAAAGCGTTAATTTGGCGTTATAATTGTAGTAAGACACTATAGGCCCAGATGCGTCCGCTTCCGACAGTTACGTAAAAAGAAATTACTGAATATGAAAAAGAATAAACCCGAAAACGCTGCCCGTCGCCCGCGTAAGCGCGAGCTGCAGGAAAAGATAATGGAGTTTCTGCAGAAGCAGAACAAGCAATCCTTCAACTATAAGCAGATAGCATTCGCCATCGATGCCACCAATCCAGCGAGTCGGCTCGACATCATCAATCTTCTCGATGAGCTTGTGGCCGTCGATGAAATTCAGGAGGTTGGCCTCGGCAAATACAAAGCCTTCTCAAACCGCGGCACGGAAAATGTCGGCATATTCGTGCGCCGTTCCAACGGCAAGAACGCCGTGGTGATCGACGACGAGCCGATAATGGTGGCCGAGCGCAACTCGATGCACGCCCTCAACGGCGACAAAGTGCGCGTGATGGTATCCGCGGCCCGTGCCGGCCGCGAGCCGGAAGCTCAGGTCATAGAGATCCTTGAGGCCAAAGACCAGGTATTCATCGGCACGCTGAAAGTCGACAAGAACTATGCGGCTCTCGTCACGGACTCCAAATTCCTCGCCGCCGATATCATAATCCCGCGCAACCGCCTGCGTGGCGGCAAGACCGGCGACAAAGCCATAGCACGCATCACCTATTGGAAAGACGACGAGATGAATCCCCGCGGCGAAGTAGTGGATATCTTAGGCCGCAAAGGGGAGAACACCGCAGAGATGCATGCCATTCTCGCCGAGTTCGGCCTCCCCTATAAATATCCCGAGAATGTGGAGAAAGCCGCCGACCGCATCGAAGAGGGGATCACGCCCGAAGAGATTGCCAGACGAGAGGATTTCCGAGGCGTGACAACCTTCACCATCGACCCCCGCGACGCCAAAGACTTCGACGACGCCCTCTCCATCCGACAGCTTGCCAACGGCAACTGGGAAGTGGGGGTGCATATCGCCGACGTGACCCACTACGTGCATCCCGGCTCGATAATCGACAAAGAGGCCCGCGAGCGCGCCACGAGCGTCTATCTCGTGGACCGCACCATCCCCATGCTTCCCGAGCGTCTCTCCAACGGCATCTGTTCCTTGCGTCCCAACGAAGAGAAGCTCACATTCTCCGCAATTTTCGAGCTTGACGCAAACGCCAATGTGGTCAACAGCCGCATCGGCCGCACCGCCATCCGGAGCGACCGCCGTTTCACCTATGAAGAGGCTCAGGAAATCATCGAGAAGGGAGAAGGAGAATATGCCCGCGAGCTCAAGATTCTCAACGATCTTGCCAAGAAACTGCGCCAGCGCCGTTATGACGCCGGAGCACTCGAATTCGACCGCTCCGAAGTGCGCTTCGAGATCGATGCCTCCGGCAAGCCCTTGAGCGTCTACTTCAAAGAATCGAAAGACGCCAACAAACTCATCGAGGAATTCATGCTTCTCGCCAACCTCACCGTGGCCGAATCCATCGGAAAAGGGAAGAAGGGTAAGAAACCGAAGACCTTCGTATATCGTATCCACGAAAACCCGAATCCCGAGAAGATGAGCAACCTCGCGCTCATAGCTTCGCGCTTCGGCTATAAGCTCGCCACCGAAGGCCGCGCCAAAGAGGTGAACCAGAGCATGAACCGCCTGCTGCGCGATGTAAAAGGAAAAGGAGAGGAGAACATGCTCTCCATCCTCGCCATCCGCTCTATGGCCAAAGCTGTCTACACCACCGACAACGTTGGTCATTACGGCCTCGCCATGGATTATTACACTCACTTCACCTCCCCGATACGCCGTTATCCCGACATGATGGTGCATCGTCTGCTTGCCCGTTATGCCGGCGGAGGTCGCAGTGTCGACAAAAACAAGCTCGAGGATGAGTGCCGCCACTCCTCCGAGATGGAGCAGCTTGCCGCCAATGCCGAACGCGCTTCCATCCGCTATAAGCAGGTGGAATACATGAAAGACCGTCTCGGAGAGATCTACGACGGCGTCATTTCGGGAGTGACAGAATGGGGATTCTATGTGGAGCTGACCGATTCGATGTGCGAAGGACTCGTTCCGGTGCGCGATCTTGCCGATGATTTCTATGACTACGACGAGAAGAACTACTGTCTTGTCGGTCGCCGCCACGGAACACGTTACACCCTCGGCGATCAGGTGAAAGTGCAGGTGGCGCGTGCCGACCTCGACCGCAAGCAGCTCGACTTCGCCCTGATCACCGACACCGGCAACCCCAATCGTCCTCTCGAGCAGCACAAGCCCGGCAAGCGCAACGAACCCAGCAAGCAGAAACGCCGCGCCAAAGGCGGTGCCAAACGTCGTAAATAGACCGGAGCCGAGAAAATTTGTTAAAATATTTTTTAAAAGATAAAAATTGCACTAATTTTACCCTCCTAATGGTAGGCATGCCCTTATGACGGTAACAGTGCAAGGATTTATCAATAAAGATAAGAAACCGCTGTCGTTCGCAAGAGTGATGGCGGTATTCCTCTATGTGCTTGTTGCAACCTTGCCGGCACATACAGCCGAACTCGCCAAGTCCACCGATTCGCTGCTATCGCTTCTCGACAATGAAATAAGATTATCAGGCTCTTTGATCGACAACAAAGAGAAATATATCTCCGGACTGCGCCAGAGGCTCATTGCCGAGCGCGATTCAGGCGCCCGCTTCTCGCTTTACCGCGACCTCTATAGCGAATACAAAGTCTTCCAGTTCGACTCCGCCTACAGTTATGCCACAAGGATGTATCAGACGGCTCTTGGCGACACGGCGCAACGCGCGCGTCTCACTCTGGCGCGCATCGCGCTGATGGAATGCTATAATTCCGTCGGACTTTTCAAAGAGGCCGACGACATGTTGCGCGCCATCTCCGTAAACACAATACCCCCTGAGGAACTGGCTGCATTCTACAGCATATGCATGTGTTATTACCGCAACATGAGTTCTTATGCCGGAGCCTCCTCTCCGCTTGGGCGCGCCTATGCCGATTCACTTGCGTTATATGCCGAAAAGACTTATGAAGCGGCGCCTGTCGGAAGTTTCGACAGGCGGCATGCCGAGATCTCGATATTGGAATTGCGCGGCGTTCCGGTATCGGAACTTGCTAAAGCCTATGCCGCCCTTCCCGGGGAATTCAGCCTCGATGACCATACGCTCGCCGTGGTGCATTCCGAAGCCGGACGCTCTTATTGGGTGGCAGGCGACATCGGCAACGCGATCCGTCATCTCGCTATTTCGGCCATTCACGACATCCGCAGCTGCACGCGCGAGACTACGGCCGCCAAAGATCTTGCACAGCTTATGCATGGAGCCGGCCAGCTTGAGCGCGCCAATCGGTATATCCATTATGCGCTCGAAGACGCCAAAGCCTTCAATTCCCGTCTGCGGCAGAAGGAAATCAACAATGTCCTTCCCATAATCGAGACTACGCGCTACGGCCGCGTGTCGGCCCGTGTATCCTTGCTTGTGGCCATAGTGATAGTGATTGTGGGGTTGCTGATCCTCTCGCTCTGGTTATTCTTTAAACTCAGAAGACGCAACCGCAGTCTTGCCGAATCTCACGAAGAGATCCGGCGCAAGACAGTGGAACTTGCCAGAAGCAACGAAGCCCTCTCCGACCTTAACCGGCAATTGCGCGAGACGGGCGAGATCAAGGACCGTTACATCATACAGTCGCTTATAGGAAACACTGATTTTGTGGGAGAAATCGAAGGGAAGATGAAACGCGCTCTGACTAAGCTTAAAGGGCGCCAATACGACGAGGTGGCCCGAATACTTCAGCAGGCAGGAACAAAGGACGAGCGTGAACGTATGTATACTTCGTTCGACAGCGCTTTTCTCAAGCTCTTCCCGAATTTCCCCGAAGAATTCAATGCTCTCTTCCCCGAAGGAGAACGTCATGAAATCGATGAAGAACACGGATTGCCGACCGATGTGCGCATTTATGCCCTGATGCGTCTCGGCATCGAGAATGTTGCCGAAGTGGCCCGCTATCTCAACCTGTCGGTCAATACGGTCTATGTCTATAAGACGCGTCTCAAATCGCGCTCCTCGGTTGGCAAGGACGACTTCGACAAACTCGTTATGAGCATCCCCAAACCCTGAGTGAAAGAGGTTCGGAAGCCCTGAAAAACCACTTGAAAAGCTCTCCGTAAATCTTAATAAACGGTCTTTATCTCTCCTGACAATAATTTGATTATTAGAGATATGACCTTGCGGAAGGTCTTAATTCTGATTTATATATCTTGCATTGAATCTACACAGTGCTAATTTTGTGACATCTCCGGCCGAAGAATATTCCCGAAGAGGAGGCCGGGACTGCCGTGAAAAATATTGAACAATAATACCTAAAAAACTTAACTTTCATGAAACAGAGAATGCAGAGAATTCTGACATTGTTGTTGGCAGCGACGGCATGTTGGCTTTCCGCATATGCCCACGATGTGAAGGGAACCGTTGTCTCGGCTGCCGACGGCGAGCCCCTGATCGGTGCCACTATCATAGTGAAGGGCGATGCCAAGAAAAGCGCCATGACCGATGTCGACGGCAACTTTGCTCTCTCCGGCATAAAGCCGGACGCGCGCATTGAAGTAAGGTATATCGGATTCGCATCCAAAGAGGTTCCTGTCAACGGACAGGCTTCGCTTCGCATCGAACTTTCCGAAGATGCCGAGACTCTCAGCGAAGTAGTGGTGATCGGCTATGGCACCATGGACAAGAAAGAGCTGACATCAGCTATCTCCCATGTGGGCGAGAAAGACTTCCTCAAGGCATCGTCGGTGGACCCTACAATGATGATTCAGGGCAAGGTCCCCGGAGTGTCCATTACCAATACCGGAGCCGGCGACCCCAATAATCAGGCCTCGATACAGATCCGCGGCGTGAGCTCGCGTGCGGCAGGCCTCGGCCCGCTCATTGTGATCGACGGAGTGGCGGGTGGAAACCTCACCAATATCAACCCCAACGATATCGCTTCGTTCGACATCCTGAAGGATGGCGCCGCATCGGCCATCTATGGCACGCGCGGTTCCAACGGCGTTATTCTGGTAACCACCAAGAAAGGCGCCCGCGACGGTCAGGTCCACACAACCTATACCGGTTCGGTTGCGGCCAATGTAGCTACCCACGACCTAAAGATGCTCGATGCCGACATGTATCGTGTATATCGCGCCGGACAGTATAACGGCAACGACCTGGGCGGCAACGACGACTGGCTCAACGCCGTGACGCGCACAGGCTGGACCAACCAGCATACGCTCACCATCAGCGGCGGCAACGAACGCAGCAATTATCGCGCCACTATCGACTACAAGAACGCCAACGGCGTCGACAAATACTCCAACCGCGAGGAATACGGCGCCCGCGCATCGGTGAACCATACCACAAAAGGCGGCCTCTTCACCTTCAACGTGAATGTCGCTCCCCGTATCATCAACCGCAAGATCGCTTCCTGGGACGTTTTCCGCAACGCCCTTGAGATCAACCCGACCACTCCCATCATGGATGAGGAGAACCCCGGACGCTACACGGCCATCATCGGCCAGGCAGCAGGATACAATCCCGTAGAGCTTATCAACAAAGAGCAGAACACAGCCGAGACAAAACTTCTCGACTGGGACGGCACGGCAAAAGTGAACCTCCTTCCTCTCCTCTTCAAAGATCAGGAGAAATATGGAAACAACACGCTATCCACACAGATCACCTTCGCCGGCCACGAAAGCTCCAACTTCAATTACTGGTTCCGTCCCTCCACCTCCACTCAGGCCATAGCCAACGGATATGAGGGGGAGGGAAGCCGCAGCTACGGCAAGAGTTCGCAGCAGATCCTCGAATGGCTCGCCAACTATTCCGGCCGCTTCGGCGACCACAATGTGCGCCTGATGCTCGGCTATTCCTACCAGTACATCAAGAACTCCGGAATGAGCGCCGACAACAAGGATTTCGCCAACGACGGTCTTGGCGCCGACAATCTCGGCAACGGCCAGTGGGCAATCGAGGAGGGAAATATCGGAATGGGCTCCTATAAGAACGATTCCAAACTCATCGCCTTCTTCGGCCGCGTCAGCTACGACTACAAAGGGAAATATCTTCTCACGGCCTCTCTGCGCCGAGAGGGCAGTTCCAAATTCGGTAAGAACAACAAATGGGGTTCCTTCCCCGCCGTTTCGGCAGGATGGCGCATAAGCCAGGAGAAATTCATGCAGGGCGCGGCCTCATGGCTCGACGACCTCAAGATACGCGCCGATTATGGCGAGACCGGTAACCAGGACTTCGACTCCTACCGCTCGCTGGCCACTATGACCGGTTTCGGTTATGTCTACTATCAGGGAAAATGGATTCAGGTCTGGGGGCCGGCGCGAAACGTCAACGCCAACCTCAAATGGGAGAAAGCCAAGAACTGGAACGTCGGCATCGACTTCGCCCTCTTCGACAACCGCCTCTCCGGATCCGTCAACTACTACAACCGCCGTCAGCAGGACCTTCTGGGCGACTACAACGTGCCCGTTCCTCCCTACCTGCACGGCACGACCTTCGTGAACGTCGGCACGATGAAGAACTCCGGAGTAGAGATCGACCTCCGCTATAACCCCATCCGCACCAAAGACTGGGATCTGAGCTTCAACTTCATCGGCGCCACATGCGACAACAAGTTCGTATCCTTCAGCAACGGCCAGTATGTAGGCCAGGACTACTACGACGTCTGCGGCACATCCGACCCCTATCCGATGCACACGCTGCAACGTATTCAGGCCGGCGAGAGGATCGGTAACTTCTACATGTTCAAATATGCCGGAATCGACAAAGACGGCAACTTCGTGGTCTATGACAAGAAGGGGAACATGATTCCCGCCTCCGAGGCCACCGACGACGACAAGCGTATCGTAGGAAACGGTCTTCCCAAGTTCAACGCCTCGCTCACCGGAAATCTCCGCTGGCGCAACTGGGACCTCTCGGTATTCTTCCGCGGCGCCTTCGGATTCGACATCTTCAACACGCAGGATTTCTATTACGGCACTCAGGGTTTCACGGGCAACGTGCTCCAGAAAGCCTACACCAAGAACGCCCTCATCAAGGGACAGCAGGTTGTGAGCGACTATTATCTCGAGAAAGGCGACTATGTGAAACTCGACATGGTGTCGCTCGGATATACCTGGAAGGTCAACGCCCGGTTCCTCGACGAGCTCCGCGTGGACTTCACGGCCAAGAATCTGGCCACGATGACACGCTACAGCGGCATCGATCCGGCCTCCGTACAGGTCAACGGTCTCGAGCCCGGCGCCACCGGCTCGCGCACCTACTATCCTTCATGCCGACAGTTCATCCTCGGCCTGCGCCTGAGTTTCTAAACGTTTCATCGACAACGATACATAGATTCCATGAATACAATCAAGAATATAGCTCTTGCAGGCGCGGCCCTGCTGCTGGCCGGTTGCACCGATCTCGACGAGACGGTCTACGACCAGGTGATGAGCGACAACTATTACAACACGAAAATGGATGTGATACGCGCGGTGAACCGCCCGTTCGAACACGCCTACTGGTCGGTGCAGAGCCGGATGCCGCTCAATGAACTCTCCGGCGACCAGATCATAACCCCGACGCGCGACTCATGGTGGTACGACGGCGGCAAATGGGAGAAATTCCATTATCACACATGGGATTCCGAAGCCGACTATCTCGACTCCGAATGGGACGGATGCTTCACCGGCATCATGCAGTGCAACTACGTCATAGAAGACCTCGACCGTCTCGACGGCCGCTCGCTCGGCTTCACCGAGGATGAATTCGCCTCAATGAAACAGCAATGCCGCGTGATGCGCGCTTACTTCTATCTGCGTCTGCTCGACATGTTCCGCAACGTCCCCTTCTATACCGCCACGGATCCCGATTCCTCCGACGGCAAGCAGATTCCCCCCGAACAGCTCTTCTCCTTCATTGAGTCAGAGCTTCAGGACGCTCTGACGCTCATCAGCCAGAAGCAGGGCTCTGGCGGCAACCAGGGCAATCAGGGGCAGTGGAACCAGGCCGGTGTGGCCGCTCTGCTCGTGCGCCTCTATCTCAATTCGGAGGTCTATATCGGCGTTCCCCACTACACGGAGGCCGCTGCCATAGCCCGCAAGCTCATCGACGGCGAATACGGCTTCTATAAAGTAGCCGACCGCTGGGACGAAGCGTTCGACTGGAACAACGAAACATCCGACGAAGTGATCTTCGGATTCTCCGGCTCCCAAAGCTATACATTCTGGCATTATAAGGGCGACACCTACTGGTGGAGCGTGCCCCAGCAGATGGAATATTACGTGAACGATTCTAAATGCGACGGCGGCGACCATAACTGCAAATACGCCCTCACGCCGAGCTACGACCTCAGCGGCCGCCTCTATTCCTACACCCTTGGTAACACGGCCGAGAAATTCCGCAAATATCCCTCCGACGAGCGTCTGAAGCTCTATCGCAATCTGGGCAACAACAAGCGCGAGGGGATGATGCTCTTCGGCTCGCTCGACGTTGTGAAAGAGGGAAAGAAAGGGAAGATGACATCGCCCGACGGAAGCTATGAGCTTTATATCCGCGATGCAGTGGGCCAGTTCAAGGGTCTGCGCCCGAGCCAGTGGCCTGCCAACAAGACGAGCAACCTGCGTTCCGGCGACCACCAGAGCGGCTGGCATTTCGTGAAATATCCTCTCTATTCCGACGAGGAGTCGGGCTGCATGGAATCCGATTATTGCGAGATCCGTCTTCCCGAGATTATCTATTCGCTGGCCGAATGCAAGTTCCGCGAGGGACTCAAGAATGAAGCCTCCATGCTGCTCAACAGCGTCCGCAAGCGCAACTATCCGCAGAGCGACTGGAACGACGTCCTCTATGCTCCCGAGGGGAAGGTGGAACTCACCGAGCAGGAGCTCCTCGACGAGTGGGGACGCGAGTTCCTCGGCGAGGGTCGCCGCCGTATCGACCTGATACGTTTCGGCCGCTTCAACACCTCGGCATGGTGGGACAAACAGCCCGATGCCGACGACCATACCAAGATTTATCCTCTTCCCCGCAAGGCTCTCGACACGAACCATAATCTCGTGCAGAACCCCGGATACTGATTTGAGTGATAACACATATTTTCTTAGCTACTTAAAAATTCAGAAAATAATGAGACTACTGAATAAAGCTCTGACGGCGCTGGCTCTCATGCCGATGCTTCTTTCGGCCGGATGCGACGCGGAGAAAGACCTCAATATTGTCGAGATTCCGGAAAAGGATGTGGCCTATGAGCAGCTCTATATCCTCGGCTATAGTGTATCGGGCTATACGCAGGGCGACCCCTTTGTGTCGAACACCGCCATCCCCATGGATCCCACCGACGATCCAAATGTCTTCACCAAGCGTGTAGAGATGTATTACTATAAAGACAACAAGCAGTTCAAATTCTGCGACGCTCAGGACGACTGGAACAAGATCCATTATATTGTGCCCGAGTCGGGTGTTGTCGACGGCACCTCATATGCATGGGTCGAAGTGGGCGAGAACGCCAACCGGGGCACCGTCTGCTCCGAGATGGCCGGCAACCTGCGCGACAATTTCTGGGGAATCCGCGAGGGGGAGGACGGAGTCTACGATATCTCCATCAACGGCAAGACCCTTGAGATCTCCGTAACACTCGTCGAGAAGAAGGAACAGCCCTTCGCACCCGAAGAACTCTACATGGTTGGCGACGGAACCACCGCCGGCTGGAACATCTCCTCGCCGGTGCCGATGGAGATGACCTCTCCCCAGGTGTTCGAATACACCGGTCCGCTCTATGCCGGCGAACTCAAATGCCCGATGCAGGTCAGCGACAAATGGGAGGCTCCATTCATCATGCCCCTCGTGCATGAGACGAAAATCAACCGCAACGGCGTGGCCGCTCCCGAGTGCGAATATGTGCCCACCGGAAATCCCGATTCGAAATGGCGCATCGAGGAGGAGGGAACATATCATCTCACCATCGATTGCTCCAAGGGGAAGGACGCCATCACAATCGCCGCCGAATATCTCGGCGAGATAGTGCGCGGTCCGGAACTCTACATGCTCGGCAACGCAGCCGGCAGCTTCGACTCCTCCAACCCCGTGGAAATGGATTATAACGAGGCCAAAGGCACATTCGTGTGGGAAGGCCCCATCTATTATGCCGACCGCAACGCCTCGGCCAACAATGCCAACAAGCAGTTCAAATTCGTGAGCCGTCCGGGCAACTGGGATGCCGTGGATTATTACATCCCCGAGCGCGCCATGGCCGACGGATATGTGGCCAGGATATCTGCCGGAACCCACAAGATGAAGAAATGCTCCTGGAAAAACGGCGGTCAGGGCTTCGATGCCTTCTGGGGTATCAACGAGGGCGCCGACGGCATCTACCGCATCGAGGTTGATCCCGAAGCCATGACCTTCACCATGACCCGCACCGGAAACGCAGAGCCGCAGCCCGAGCCGCAGCTCGAAACGGAGCTTTACATGCAGGGCGTGGCCGGCCACTCCGGTTGCGATTCCAACAACCCGGGCGTTCAGCTCACGCGGGTTGGCGACACCCATACCTTCACATGGGACGGCGAGCTCTATTACACCGAAGAGGAGAACAACCGCCAGTTCAACTTCATCACCTCCAAAGGGAACTGGGACGCCGTCTATTTCCTCGTGCCCGAGAAGGGTGACAGCGACCAGTATCGCGAACTCGTGGAGGATGGCGGCGTCTATCGCATGAAGCGCATCAAAGGAGCCGGTCAGCCCCTGAGCGCCTCCTGGGGTATCGCCCGCGAGAACAACGGCAACTATCATATCGAGGTGAACCTCGAAACCATGGAACTGAAAGTCACAAAGAAGTGACATACAATCCCAATAATAAAAACAACAATAAAAACATAGAGAAATCATGAAAAAAGGCATTATAAACAGAGTTGCCGCAACGCTCCTGCTTCTCGCGGGAGGGGCTTCGGCACAGGCAGCCGACGCCGTTCTCCCCGAGAATCTTTACCTCATCGGTAGCGCTACTTCCGCCGGATGGAACTGCGACGCTCCTCTGCAGATGGAGAAGGTGAACGACTATGAATTCACCTATACGGGCGCTCTGACAAAAGGGGAATTCAAATTCCCCTGGGTTGTGGGAGGCGCAATGTGGAGCAGCGAAACCTACATGGCGATGGAAAATGGCGAGAAGGTCGGCAAGAGCGGACTCGCTGCCAGCGAGGTCTATCTCACCCACAACGGACAGCCCGACAGCAAATGGGTTGTAGAGGATGAGGGCCGCTACAAGCTGACACTCTCAATCGACAGGACCGATCCCGCCTTCGGCACGCTTAAGGCCGAATATCTCGGCGAGCTTCCAAAAGCCATCTATATGCTCGGAAACGCCTGCGGACAATGGAATGCCCCCGACGCCACTCCCATCTATGAGACCGACGGCAAGTTCGTATGGACAGGCGACCTGCTCTATTATGGCGAAGACAAACTCTTCAAGTTCGTCCTCTCACGCGGAGACTGGGACAAGGTGACATTCCTCGTGCCCACAGAAGTGAACCATCCCGCCGAGGGCGACAAGAACGTGCTTCAGATCGATCCTGGAACTTACGGCTGGCAGGAATCTGCCGAGACAGAACCCGGTGCTCTCAAAGACTGGTTCTGGGGCATCAAAGAGGGAAAATCGGGCAAATATGAAATCACCGTCGACCTCGAGGCCAAGACATTCACACTCAAACTTCTCAAGAGCTATGCTTTCGACAAGGACAATACCGCCGAACTCTATATGCTCGGACTTGCCGCCGAAAGTTTCGATTCCAATCATCCTCTCCCCATGACTTCGAAAGGAAACGGAAAATTCTCCTGGACCGGCGACCTCGACTATGCCACAACCGACGATAATCCCAACAACGTCAACAAGCAGTTCAAGTTCTGCACCTCACGCGGCGACTGGAACAAAGTCTATTACCTCGTGCCCGCAGGTGCCGATAAGGATGGATTCATTCAGGTTGTAGGCCCCGGCACATACCCTGTTGTCATGACTACCTGGACCGACGGCAAGACCGGCGTCGACGCATTCTTCGGCCTCGAAGAGAACAAGAAAGGCAAATACACAGTAACGGTCGACGTGCCTCAGATGACAATGACTCTCGCCGAAGGCGAGGGCTCGGCAGTCACAGAGATCGCCGATGAGCAGGCTGTGGTAAGCGTCAGCGGCAACGCCGTTGTGCTCGCAGGCAATGCAGCAGGAGTTGTCTATGACATGACGGGCCGTACGGTAGCCGCCGTTTCGGAAGGCACCAACGACCTCTCCATGCTTCCCGCCGGAGTCTACATCGTGCGTGTAGGCGAGAACTCCGTCAAATTCATAATCCGATAAACAAGAACCAAAATCAACGATATCATGAGACTTTTCATAAATCTTTTTGCAATGGCAGCCATATCCCTTACGGCTTCGGCCTGGGATGTGCCCGAAAATATCTACATGGTGGGCGGTGCGGCTCCCGCCGACTGGAATCTGGCCAATCCTACGTTTATGTCGCGTGGGGAAGGCAATGTATTCTCATGGGAGGGAAATCTTTATGCCAATGAAGGCGACAACGACAATTCTGCCATAAAGTTTCTTGCCCAGAAGGGATGGACTCCTGAAGCATACTTTGCACAGAATGAATGGACAGAGATAAACGAAGCCGGAGGAACCTTTACCGTGGTGCGTAACGGAGAGGGCGACAAAAAATTCAAGGTTACCAAGAGCGGATGCTATAAACTGACGCTCACCCTTGATCCTTCGAAAGCTGACTCCGAAGCCGGAACGCTGCAGGTAGCCTATCTCGGAGAGCTCGATCCGGAAATCTATATCATCGGCAAGGCAGTCGGTATTTCCGACCGCACCAAAGCACGGCGTATCAGTGGAAAGAATGGCGTCTACACCTGGAAGGCCGACCTCCACTACAATGCGGCCGACGGCGACCAGATGCAGTTCATTCTCAAAAATGGCGATGATATGACATTGGCCGTACCTACGGAGGTGAAATATAAGAATAAAGTGCTTCGCGTGGTTCCGGGAACATATTCCTATCAGGAATCCAAGGCCTCCGATGCAGGAGGTCTCAAGGATTGGTACTGGGGACTTGAGAATATGGTCTGCGGCCTATACACAATAGTTGTCAATACCAACGACCGAACCATCCGGCTGACCAACGACAAAGCTTATGAATCTTACAGTTTCAATAGCTCTTCCGACAAGGTCTACATGCTGGGACTTGTGAATAGTGCTGAAAACGGTTTCGAAGGAAGCAACAGTTTCGATTCAGGCAACCCTATGGAAATGGAGCGTAAAGAGGACGGTACCTTCTTCAAGACCGTAAAACTCACCTATGACAAAGTGGATAAGAATAATGAAAACTTCAACCATCAGTTCAAGTTCTGTACAGGCATTGGAAACTGGGATCAGGTGTATTATCTGATACCTGAGAACGCTGATGCCGACCATTATGTGGAGACTGTTGACGCCAACGGTGATGAAATCAAGGAAATTAAGCTGAAGCCCAATACTAACCGCGCGGGCCACAAGGTGCTCAACGCATTTTTCGGAGTGCCCGAGGGAACCGACGGAAAGGTCTATGACATCACGGTTGATCCTGTGAACCTCAAGCTCAAGCTCAAGGCCAACACCAACACCGGTGTCAAAGAGATCCACGAATCCGACAATGCTCCCGCAGTGTTCTATCGTCTCGACGGAGTGAGACTTCCCGATGGCGTTCAACCCGCTCCGGGTATCTATATTCTCCGCAAGGGTGACAAAGTGAAAAAGGTTAGAATATGATGAGGATAACCCGGATCCTGCCGGTTCTGGCCGTTGCGGCGATGCTCGCGGCGGCCGCCGGAGCGGCGGCGCGCGAGAGTGCCTTCACCCGCTCCGGAAAGGCTCCGATGTATTGGATAGCCTATGAGCAGTGTTTCAAAGAGGACCGCTCTCTCGATGAAACCCGCTGGCGGGCAAATATCGACTGGGTGGCCGGGAATCTTCTGCCGCATGGCTACGACATGATATGCACCGACGGCTGGATCGAGGGAGGTCAGTCTATCGGCTCCGACGGATATATCACCAAATATAACTCCGGCTGGGGTCAGGATCTCGGTTTCTACGTGAAACTGGCAGCGCGCAAGGGTCTCCGTTCGGGGATATATTACAACCCGCTCTGGATGACGCGAGCCGCCTACGATGCCAACGTGGCCGTGAAAGGAAGCGACCGCACAAGCCGCCAGATCGCAGGCAAGGATAAGTTCAACGATTTCATATATTGGGTCGATACCGATCAGCCGGGAGCCGAACAGTGGGTAAAAGGCTATGTACGCTATTTTATCGACCTCGGCTATGAATTCCTGCGTGTCGATTTTCTCAACATGTATGAGAATGCCTACGGCAGCGTCCGCTATCGCCGCGCCCTGAAATGGATACGCGAGGAGGCCGGCGACGAGATTCTGATTTCGCTCGTGATGCCCAACAGCTACGATCATGCAAGCGCAGAGCGCGAATATGGCGACATGTTCCGCATCTCGGAAGATGTATTCGGCGGAGGTTTCGATTTCGTGAGCCAGCGTCGTCGCGGCCAATGGCAGAATGGCTGGGCAAACTGGGGTAATATCTACGACGGATTCCTCGATTTCAGCGATATCGACCGCAAAGAAATCATGATGGACGGCGATTTCATCCGTCTGAATACCGCGTCGACAGCCGCCGAGAAACAGTTCTGGATCTCGCTGTTGGTGATGGCAGGCTCGCCGCTGGCCGTGGCAGACCAATATGACACGGTGGGCGACAATCTCCCTTATCTGGTCAATGAGCGTCTGCTTGGGCTGGTCCGCGACGGCTTCCATGGCAAACCGCTGAGTCGCGATTCGCAGCAGGATGGCTCCACGATATGGAGCGGCAAGTGCGCGAACGGCGATATGGTGGTGGCTCTCTTCAACCGCGAGGAATATGCCATGGTCCGTACGCTCCGTCTCTCGGATGCAGGTGTCCGCAACCTCCCCTTCCGCACCGACCTCTGGAGCGGAGAGACTCTTCGCGATGAGGATCCTGAGCTGAAAGTGCGTCTCGGAGCCCATGCCTGCAAGATATTCCGCTTTTCCGCTACCCAGCCGGAATCGGGAGTGGCGGAAATAGAGAGCTCGAGCGGCTTTTCGCAATTCGACGGCATATATGGTCTCGATGGCGTTAAAGTGGCTTCGGATCCCGCGGAGGTCGAGATTCCGGGTGTCTATATCGTTGTCCGCGACGGAAATGCATCAAAGATAATGATAGGCATCAACAAGCGATAATATTCATTAGGAAATAGTTAAGAAATAAAGATATGAATCTGAAAACAATAACGGCTCTGACTTTGCTGGCTGTTTCGGCCACGGCCTCCCTTGAGGCCCGCGACTCGAAGGTTACCCGCCGCGGGGCAGGCCCGATGTACTGGATGGGCTATGAGGAATGTTTTGTCACCGACAAGGCTTTATCCGAGGCCCGCTATAAAATGAATGTGGACTGGGTGGCCGAGAATTTCCTCCCTTACGGTTTCGACATGATCTGCACCGACGGATGGATCGAACAGGGCCAGACAGTGAACCGCTACGGTTATATCACCAAATATTGTTCCGACTGGTCGCACGACTGGGCCTATTGGATCGACTACAACAGCAAGAAAGGACTTAAATCCGGTATATATTACAATCCTTTCTGGATGACGCGTGCCACCTACGACCGCAATCTTCCTGTGAAAGGCACTCAGAAGAATGCTCAGGACATCGCCGGTTCCACCAAGTTCAACGACTTCATCTATTGGGTGGATGCGGAGAAGGAGGGAGCCGAAGAGTGGGTGAAGGGCTATGTGCAGCATTTCATCGATCTCGGATTCGATTTTCTGCGAGTGGATTTCGTGAATTATTATGAGAACGCCTACGGCCGCGAGTCTTATCTGAAGATGCTGCGCTGGATTTCAGAGGCATGTGCCGACAAGATCACGTTCAGCCTCGTGATGCCCAACTGCTTTGAGCATGCGGCCGAGGAGGTGAAATATGCCGATGTGATGCGTGTGTCGGAAGACGTGTTTGGCGGAGGTTTCGACTTCGTGAGCGGACGTCGCCGCGGTGTCTATCAGGAAGGCTGGGCCAACTGGGGTAACGCTTTCGACGGGTTCATCGGATTTGCCGATGTGGCCGGTCGCGGAGGCCTGATAATGGATGGCGATTTTATCCGCCTGAACACAGCCGAAACCGATAATGAACGTCAGTTCTGGGTATCGCTGATGGCCGTCACCGGCTCGCCGATAGCTATCGCCGACCAGTATGACACGATAGGCGCCAACGCCTCCTTCTATCAGAACGAGGAGATTTTAGCGCTCAACAAAGCCGGTTTCGCCGCCCGTCCGCTCTCCTACAACTGCGGACAGAGCCGCTCTTCCATCTGGGCCGGACAGCTCCCCGACGGCGATTGGGTAGTCGGCATCTTCAACCGCGAGGATTCGGAGCAGACAATGACCGTAAGCTTCAGCAAGGATCTCGGATTCGAGAAGGATTCCAAGGCGATGGTTCGCGATCTCTGGCGCAAGTCGGATCTGGGTGAATTCACGGATTTCTACCGCGTGTCGCTGCAGCCCCACTCATGCATGGTGGTGAAGATCAAGTCCCCGGCGCGCAGATATCAGTGCGAGATGGCCGGAACACGCGGCGGAGCAAAGGCCGTGGTGTGAGTTTTATCCAACAATGAGAAATTCCGATTCAAAACAGATTAATCATGAAATTGATAAATAAAACTATATACACAGCGGCTTGTATTGTTTTGCTCGCAGCATTCGGTTCCTGTCGCAACGACTGGACCATCAAGGATATGCCCCCTGTGCCCGAAAAGGCCGACGGAGCCGGATATGTGGAGGGGCTTGATCAGGAGGGTGCCGAAGTGGTGATTCCTGTCGAGATGACCTCGGCCGGCGACTGCCGCATAGTTGTGCGGGGCCGCGCCACAGTTGACGGAACTGCCGGCACGGGAGCCATTTCCGCCGGTTCTTCCTCGGCCGCACTCTCATTCCCTCAGGCCTATAGCTGGAGCGACTGCGAAGTCAGCCTGCATCTCGAGGTCGGCGTGAACGAGGTGGTGATTTCCGGTCTGGGCGGCAATGGAAACTTTCAGGTCGATTACATAGAGGTGAAATAACTCCTTAGAGTGCAAGTAAGCCTTTTGAGTGCAAGTAAGAATGAATAGGTTTATAGAGAAACTGTCGGCATTCGCTCTGGCCGGCGCGCTCTGCGCGTCGGCCGGAGGATGCGGCAGCGACAGCCCCCGCTCCGACGTGCCGGGCGAACTTCCGGAACTTCCCGATCCCGGAAATATCCATACTTTCAAGGCTCCCCTCTACTGGAGCGTCTATGAATACTGCTATGAGCAGGAACGTGCAGGCGTTTCCAACGACCGCATGGATATCCTCCCCTCGGAATGGGACAATATCCTCGACTGGCTGGCCCGCGACCTGAAGCCTTACGGCTACGACATGGTCTGCACCGACGGCTGGATTCCGATGCATGCCAAAGAGGGTTCGCCCTATATGACGCATTACGGCTCTACCGCTATCCGCGACCTCGTGGCCAAGGCCCGCAGTCGCGGGATGAGGGTGGGGGTCTACGACAACCCGATGTGGATCCATTGCTCCGACGAGACCCTGATTCCGGGTACATCCCTGCGAGTCGGCTCGCTCCTTTACGAACGCGGCGACAAGACGATGAATCCCGACAAGGAGGATCTCTGGTTCCGCTGGGCGCTCGCCAACAGGGTAGGAGCCCGCGAATGGATCGACGGATTTTTCCGCCATTACCATGATCTCGGGGTAGAATTCATACGCATGGACTTCCTGAGCTGGTATGAGGACGGACGCGACCGCGGTATGGGAATCACCGGACGCGGCTACGGACGCGAGAACTATGAGCGCTGTCTGGCATATATCGCCGAGGCGGCCAAGAAATACGGCATATTCACGTCGCTGGTGATGCCACATCTCTATTACAACGCCGAGCTTGAGGCCCGCTATGGCAACATGGTGCGCATCGTGGCCGACACCGCTACAGGCGGCTGGCGCCATGTCTCGGCCGACAACCGGGGAAAATCTTTCGTGAACTGGCCCAACTGCATGAATCAGTTCGACGGTTTCACTTACTGGAGCTCCATCACGGGGCGCGGAAAGGTGATTGCCGACGGCGATTTCCTGCGGCTTAACACTCTTGCCGACGACGGGGAGAAGCAGACGGCCGTCACGCTCCAGATCATGGCGGGCGGTCCGGTGGCAATCGCCGACCAACGGACCACTATCGGCGAAAATACGAAGTTCTATACAAACCGGGAATTGCTGGAACTGAATGCCGACGGTTTCTGCGGCAAGCCTATGGGGACAACTCTCGGCAGCGCTGCCTCGCAGGTCTGGCACGGCACGATGAGCGACGGCACGCCCGTGGTGGCCGTGTTCAACAGAAACGATTCTCCACGCGATTATTCGGTAAAGTTCGCCGACCTCGGCTACGAAGGGGAATATACCTTGCGCGATCTCTGGCTTCATGCCGAGACGGGGAAGGCCGACGGCCTGAGCGGTACGCTCGCTCCCCACGCATGCCGTGTTGTCAGACTCTCGCGATGAAAAATTGTCAAATATAAATCAGACGGTCCTCCAAAGGAACCGAAGAAGATATACTATTTCAGGTTATGAAGGTATCAGTAAGATTGTGTGTTTTATTGGCGTCGTTTCTGGCGGCGAACTTCATGTTTGCCGCGGGAAGCGGTCGCCGGGTCTCTTCGCCCGACGGGCGCCTCAGTCTGGCGGTGACGCTTCGGGGCGGCAAGCTTTATTATGAAGTAAAGCGCGACGGCGAGCCGGTGATTCTCCCTTCGCGGATGGGATTCAAGCTCCGCGGAGCCGAAGATCTCGCCGACGGGTTCTCCATCTCCGGGTGCAGCCAATCGTCGCATTCCGGTTCATGGAAACCGGTGTGGGGAGAGGAGTCGGAAATTGCCGACAACCATAACGAGATGCGCGTTTCGCTGAAACAGAAAAAGGGAAACGTGAGCCGCGATGTCAGTGTGGTGTTCCGTCTTTTCAACGACGGGTTCGGCTTCCGCTATGAATATCCCCGCCAGAAAGATCTCGGAGATTTCGTGATCGACGACGAACTGACGGAATTCGCTTTCGCCGGACGCCACACCACGTGGTCGCTTCCGGTAGAGGGAATCCGTTTCTATGAGGGCCTTTTCCGCCGCCTGCCCATCGACAGCATAGGCTGGGCGAGCACACCGGTGACAATACGCACGGCCGAGGGGATGCACATGGCTCTGCATGAGGCCAACCTCACCGATTTCGCAGCCATGAACGTGCAGGCCACTCCCGGCAGCAACACGCTTCGCGCGGCTCTCACCCCCTGGTCGGGCGGCGAGAAGGTGTTTGTCAGCTCCACGCGCGTCAGCCCGTGGCGCACTCTGATTATCGCCGACAATGCCGGCGACATGGCTCTGAGCCGCATCATGCTCAACCTCAACGAGCCTTGCCGCATCGAGAATGCCGCCGATTTCTGCGTGCCTCAGAAATATGTTGGCATATGGTGGTGCTACCACATGAAGACGGCCACATGGGAGGCGGGTCCGCGACACGGCGCCACGACAGAGAACGTGAAACGTTATATGGATTTTGCCGCACGCAACGGTTTCGGAGGCGTATTGTGCGAAGGCTGGAACCCCGACTGGGTCACCTGGGATTTCTCCTACACGCGCCCTTACGACGATTTCGATATAAAGGCGATTACGGAATATGGAGGCTCGAAAGGTGTGGCTCTCATCGGCCATCACGAGACAGGCGGACGCATCGCCAACTATGAGCGTCAGATGGAGGCCGGCATGCAGCTCTACAAGGATTGCGGCATGCATTATGTCAAGACCGGCTATGTCGGCGACCTTCTCGACAACAAGGAGCGCCACAGCAGCCAGTTCGGAGTGCGCCATTACCGCAAGGTGCTGGAGACAGCGGCCCGATACGGCCTCGCGGTCGACAACCATGAGCCTGTCATTCCGACCGGTCTGCAACGCACATATCCCAACCTCATGACGCAGGAGGGTGTGCGCGGTCAGGAATGGAATGCCTGGAATGCCGGGGGTGGAAATCCTCCCGACCATACGGTGACGCTTCCCTTCACCCGCGGTCTCGCCGGCCCGATGGACTTTACACCGGTGATTTTCCGCTTCGAAAACACCGCCATGCCGCAGACGCGCGTCAACACCACGCTGGCCAAACAACTCGCGCTCTTCGTGATTCTCTATTCGCCGCTGCAGATGGCGGCCGACGATATCGCCAACTATGAGGCCAATCCGGGTCCCTTCGGCTTCATCCGCGACTGTCCCGTGGACTGGGACCGCACGGTCTATCCCGAGGCAGAAATCGGCGAATATGTCACCGTGGCGCGCAAACGCAAGGGTGGCGACGACTGGTACGTGGGGAGCGCCACGGGCGATAAAGCCCGCACAGCCCATATCTCCCTGTCGTTTCTCGATCCCGGCTGCCGCTATAGAGCCGTGATCTATAAAGACGGCTGCGATGCCGATTGGGAGACGAATCCCTATCCCGTGGAAATCGCCCAACGCGATGTCACATCCGAGAGCGTGCTCGACATACCGCAGGCAAGAAGCGGAGGAACGGCAATAAAGATTTTTAAAATTTAACGATCCCCTATAAGTTCTGTCCGCGAATAATTTGCTATATTCGCGGACAACTTTTTAGTTTCATTTGCCCCGACGGGTCTCTCTAATAACTTGTAACTAATACTTAATTCCTGATGTCTATAAAACCCCTTCTGCTGGCTTTGCTGCCGGCATTCGCGTCGGCGGCCGGTGCCGAAGACCGCGTTATCGTTCAGACCGATGCCTATCGCTGGGCCGGCGACACTATTTTCCAGAATGAGTTCAAGGCCTGGGCCGTCAACCCCTATGAGCTTCGCTCCACCTACAAGGGGCGACCGGGTTATTACATGCCGATAGAGCAGAGCTGGAAGCGCAAGAACGACCTCTCATCCTATCCGAAGCTCACATCCGACAACCTTCTCCATGAAGCCATCTACAACATGGCGCTCGATGAGATGGTGAACGCCGTGGAACCCGATACCACGCTTCGCACCGGCAAGGAATGGTCGGGCGTATGGACGCGCGACGTGAGCTATTCCATCATTCTCTCCATGGCTTATATGCAGCCGGAAGCCTCGATGATATCGCTGATGAAGAAGGTGAATCCGAGCGGCCAGATAATCCAGGATACAGGCTCGGGCGGTGCATGGCCTATCTCCACCGACCGCATGGTGTGGGCTCTCGCCGCCTACGAGATCTATAAGGTTACGGGCGACCGCAAATGGCTCGAAAAGGTATATCCCATAGCTTTGCGCTCGCTCGAGAAAGATGAGAAGACCGTGATGAGCCCTCGCGGACTTGTGAAAGGGGAGACCTCCTTTATCGACTGGCGCGA
>ERZ838577.235-NODE-235-length-97394-cov-10.602646_pt1 | contig 97394 bp, 78 predicted proteins | sample MGYA00519682_ERZ838577 | MGnify/ENA primary metagenome ERZ838577 (study PRJEB31850, sample SAMEA3708838) | human gut metagenome | biome: human gut; feature: human-associated habitat; material: faeces | place: China | collected 2014 ... | reverse complement strand
GGAAGAGTAGGTAATCGCCACCTTTAGGGACGCATCTGAGATGCGTCCCTTTTTTCGTGTTGCGACATTCCGCGCACGTAGGGACATGCCTCCGGCATGTAGCAGCGCCAATCGGCCCCAACTTCTCGGGCATTGACACGAGCATTGACACATGCCGGAGGCATGTCCCTACGTGCGCGGAATGTACGGCAAATGCAAATGCAAATCCGTGCATAACGGCAAATGCAAATTGGCGTATGATGGTAATGGTGTCATTGCGCGGCAAAATGCTGGTCGGGGGTGGCTATAGCCGGCGGCGGCCGCACCTTAGGTGCGTCACTACATTCACTGATACCCCATTATACACATTCACCGATACCCCATTATACATATGTATACAAAACGAGGCGTTGCCGTGAGGGGCAACGCCTCGTTTTGTATATTGAGAAGCCGGTTTTTTCTTTGAAAATCTGCTTCTCGGGGTTATCTCTTGATCAGCTTCTTCTCGGTGGTGCCGTCGGAGTAGACCACGATGTTGAAGCCGGGCTGAGGATCATCGTAACGTAGACCGTTGATGTCGTAGTAGCCGACTATTGTGCGGGTTTCTTCGCTGACAACGCTTCCTACACCCGAGGGATCGTAGGGCGTTGTGAAGGTCTGCTCTTCGCCATATTTCGTGCCGGCGGAAGTCGTAACGAATGCGCGATATACATATTCTGTTTCGGGCGCAAGATCCTTGAGCGTGACAATCATTACCTGACCATTCGAGAGGACAGTCTGCACGGTGTTGTTGTCAACGGGGGCGTATGCCTGCATGCGCTTCTGGCCGCTTGCCGTCCAGTATTCGAAGCCCTGTTTGAGGATGTCATCCGTTCCTGCAAGAACATAACCGCGCACGGTTGCAGTGTTGGGGGTAATGTCGGTTGTAGCGTACGTGTGAACCGTAGGCTCGAAGAAGCTGAAATCGCTCGGGTCAAACGTAACCCAATCGCCATACTTGTAATTTCCGGCATTGGATTTATAGAATGCGCGAACTTTATAGTAAGAAGTGCTCTGCAGGTTCTTGAGGTATCCTTCGAGCTGACCGCCGTAGATGGCAGCGTTGCCCTCGCTTGATTTGAGCGATTCGGGAGCGTCGTATTTGCGCCACTGGAATCCGGCACCTGTTTCCTCATCCGACATATTGGTTGTGGCGGCAACGATAGAGCAGGATGATGAAACGCCTTTAGGCTGCAGGGTTTCAAGCTCAAGAGCCTTGGTGGTAATGTTCACGCTCTTGGAATTGCGATAGCCATCCTCGCATTCAACAACGAAACTCATGGAATATTTGGTACTGGGCTCGAGACCGGTAAAGGTGAGGGCCAAGCCTTCCATCTGTGTTTTGCCGTCGGTGAAGTACATTTTAGATATCTTGGCATCCCCTGGATTGGCAGTTCCTTTGAGGAATACCGAGGTCGGGCCAACTTTCGAAGAACTGATGCTTACGCTGATGGCTTTTGTATTCAAACTCTTAGAGGGTAATGTAATCTTTTGGTCGTTTTGGTAAACATAAGGTATGAAGGAATAAGATGTACCCGGCTTGAGATCTTTGAAAACAATCTCTTTTCCGTTGAAATCATAGTCCTTTTTGTTGAAGGTAAATCCGAATTTGTCGAATTTGAAAGTTTCATCGCTGCTGATGACAAGATTTTTAACGGTGATGGTTTTCTGCGTAGAATTCGCATTGAATGTGACATCAATCGGCTTTGTGGTGAAAGAGTATGGCTGACAGCCTGTTATCCCGATGGTATATTTCGTGTTGTCTTTGAGATCAGCGCATAGGTAGAGGCCATTGGCATCCGGCTTGATTTCCTTGCCGTCCACTGTCACTTTCAATGGTTCATCCGGCGTTGTCACACCTTCGGTTTTGCTGAGTTTGAATGAAACACCTTTTATATAAATCTTGAAATCATTGATGGTATAAGGCATGTCAATCGGGAGGACAGTGCCTTTGTAGTCCTTCTGTATTGTCGGGATGGTGCTGAAAGGAGCATAAACGATTAAATTGTCGCCATCCACGCGGCTAAGGTTTTTATAAGAAGTTTCGGTTAGGGCACTCCGTATGAAAATCTTTTCAAGGGTTGGGATGTTACTAAAAGCAAAATATGAGCCGCTGCTGCCTTTGTAATAGTAAATATCCTTAAGGCTCTTTGGGAAATCTATGCTGGTGATGTTCGTACAATTATAAAAGGCATATTCATCTATTTTTGTGATACCTTCAGGAATCTTGATATTTCCTTTAATACCATTGGGCACAGCGCTCAATGAATAGGGTTTATTTTCTTTATTTGAATAGACCAGACCATCGATGGCAGTATAATATGTACAATTTTCACCCAATACGAATTTTGAAAAATTGGAACATCCTTCGGCAATCTTGGAATTAAATCTAATTGAGGGTGAATTGATGACGATGGTCTCCAGCCCAGTGCAATAGCTGAATATTGAAGAATAATCGTTAATTTTTGTCACGGTTTCAGGGAAAGTGACACTTTTAATTTTGTTACATCTGGAGAAAACCCCTTCATTCACATATGTTATATCGGTCGGGATTGTGAAGTCCCCACTTTTCCCTTGTGGGACATAACAGAGAGTGTTTTCCATCTTGTAAGCAATACAGCCGTCGGTAGAGATGTATTTTGTATTGTCCGGTGATACTGTAACATAAGCGATGTTATCGCAACCGGTGAACTGACCGGCGTCAAAAGATGACAAACTTGCAGGGAGAGAAAGAGATGTGAGTCCCTTGCAATTTTGGAGATAATATATAGATTGCACGCCTTCCGGAACTTTCAAATCACCCTTTGCTATTGCCGGTGCACCTCCGTAAATATATTGTTTGTTTTTGGAATAGACAATGCCGTTCTCAATGAATATATAAGGGTTCTCAGGTGCAATTTCAACTTTTGTCAGATTCTGGCAATCCCCAAAAACCATAGCCGAATTAACGGTTTTGGGAATCGAAAGGGATTTGAGATCCTTGCAATACATAAAGGCAGTCCCGTTGATTCCCTTTACAGTAAAGCGTTTACCCTCGTATATCACGGTCTCGGGTATTACGAGGTTGCCGCTGTAGCTTCCCTCTTGTTTGTTGAATTTGTTGACATCGGCATAGACCATGGCCGATATTTCATTTTCTATATTTGTCAGTATATAGAAAACGTTTCCGACTTTAAAATACTCTTGAGCATTTGCGCCGACGGAAGTGAGGATGACTGCCAATAGAATAAGCAGTCGCTTGAGTAATGGTTTGTTCATATAGTTATTGTTGATTGGTGAAATCGATAGTATATTGAAAAATACATGGATAATTCAGAATAGGAGTAGATGCTTTTTATGATTTCGCAAATTTAGTAACAATTATTGGATTAAAGGATGTTAAAAGTGTTAAATTCTTCGTGTTAAGTGCAGTCGCTCCGCGACTGAGGGGAGTGGCAGTATCGCTTTCCGCGCACAGCTTCGTCCTATCGTCCTCAGCAGTACGCGGTTAATAGGCCGTGCAGTCGCTCCGCGACTATCCTATGCAGGCGCCGAGGGTCAGCAGGTGCCGTCGAGAGTATGAAGGTGACGCCGAGGTTCAGAAGGTGACGCCGAGGGTGAGGAGCGAGAGGCGGATGTCGGGGAGGGAGGCGTGGATGGCGGTGGAGGCCGAGGTAAGGGTGGCGCCGGTGGTGCAGATGTCGTCGAGAAGAAGGATATGCCTGATGCCGGCGCCGGTGAGTTGTTCCGGGCGACTGACGGTGAAGATGTCTTTGGTGTTCTGTCGGCGCCGCTCGGGGCTGAGATGTGTCTGCGAACTGTGAGGCTTGCTGGCTTTTAGATTGGTGTAGACCGGTATGCCGGTTTCTTCGGATATGCCGGCGGCAATCTCTTCCGTCTGGTTGTAGCCACGTTTCGCTTTCTTTAGAAAATGCATCGGCACGGGTATTATCGCATCAATGTCAGCGAGAAATGGGGTGATGATGAGCTCGCGTGCCATAAGCTTGCCGAGATGGCGTGCAAGACCGCGGAATTTTCGATATTTGAAATCCTGCACGAGTGAGCTGAATTCCGATCCTGAGGAATAGAAGAAATGTCCCGAGGCGTGCTCGAACGGAAAAAGACCGGCGAACCGCTGCTCCATGGGGTTCATGTCGCGGCGATGATAATATGTGCGTGGCAATCGCGACTCGCAGAGAGGACATATATATTCGGAGGCGGTGTCGAGTGTGACGCCGCAGATATGGCATCTTCTCGGATAGAGAAAACTCCCTATGGCCACGGTGCCCTCTCGCAAAGTCTCTCTAAGTCGCATTTTCATTCCTCTTGGTCTCTCAGTTTTTTGACCATTGATGATATCCGGCGGGTAATCAGACCGGATTCAAAGCCTCGCGATATGAGATGTCGGTAGAGCCGTCCGCGGTCGTCGAAATCCGTGAGGTCGAGATTGCGTGCCTTCGCCTCTGCGGCTTCGGCAAGAGCGCGGGCATATTCCTTTTCGTCGATCTCATCGAGTGCCTCGGCGGCGATTGCCGATGAAATCCTTTTCTGTGCGAGATAAACGCGGATCTTTCGCCGTCCCCAGCGGGCGAATCTCACCTTATCGTTGGTATAGCTTCGGGCGTATCGGGCATCGTCGATGAACCGTTCATTCTCAAGATAGTCAAGGATATCATTCGCCGTAGAGGACGGGAGACCGGCGCGGAGCAGTTTCTCGCGAATCTCAAATCTGCAATGCTCGGAGCGGGCACAGAGCCCCGCCATCTTGAGACGTAATTTTTCGGGGTCAGCCGGTTTTCGTGGAATCATACGGAACAGAGTTTTACTTTTGACATTTGATGAATCTCGGGAGATTGCGGAAATCGTTGATTGTCCGCACTTCGCAAAATCCATGCTCCTCCAGATACGCGGCGAGCTCCGCCGCATGACGCGGATTTATTTCCAGATACAGACTCCCCTTCGGAGCGAGAGCCGGAACGGCTATCTCCGAAATGCGCTTGTAATATAGGAGAGGATTGTCGTCGGGCACAAAAAGAGCCGAATGCGGTTCATAGTCGAGCACATTTCTCTCTATACCGCTTTTCTCGGAATCATCGACATAGGGGGGATTGCTCACTATGATATCGAACGAATCGGGCTGTGGAGAATAATGGAAAACATCCGCTTCGATAAAATTGACAGAGGCATGGAGGTTTTCGGCATTTTGGCGGCCAACGACGAGGGCTTCCGGCGAAATGTCGATGGCCGAAACCTGCGAAAAGGGGAGGTTGCGCGATAAAGCTATGGCTATGGCTCCCGATCCGGTGCCGATATCCAACACGCGCAGGTCGTTCGCTTTGTTCTCCTTCACGATGATATCCACAAGCTGCTCGGTTTCCGGGCGCGGGATGAGAGTGGCAGGCGTAACACAGAAGTTCATCCCGTAAAAATAAGCCTCACCGAGAACATACTGTATCGGTTCGTGCCTGCTGAGACGCTCCATGATATCCGATGTCTTATTCTGAATCCATCCGGAGGCAGGAAGATCACCGTTTATTATCAAGGCAGTGCGGTCCCATCCTTTCAAGGCATGGAAAATCAGTGCGACCATAGCTTTGGCCTCTCCCTCGCCATAAATTGCGGCAAGCTTTGAGCGCATAGAGCGTGCAAGCATGTCGACGGTAATTTCGTTATTCACTGATTCCGACATTTTTCGGTTTAAAATTTAACACTAATGTTCTACAAAATAAACAAAAAATTTGTATTTTTGCACATCTTCTGTGAAATAGATTAGAAATAAGAGGGATACCATCATTATGATGAGACACCACCTTCTAAACAATGGCGATCGATTCTGCTCCGGACATCCCTATTGCAAATTGAAACTAACTAACATAATTATCCTATGAGAAAAACGATTACTACACTTATTGCCGGACTTGTCCTTGTGTCGACATGTGCTGAATCGAAGGCGGTAAGCAGAATTCCGGCTAATATAAAGCGGAGTCTGGCCGAGACGGAAGCAGAGATTATCCGTCCGCGCACCACCAATTTTTATGAATTCCTGAAAGGAGCCACTGACTGGACACATCTGCGCACCGAAACCAATTCATATTCACGCACAGGGTTGCTGACAGGCACATTGGCCACCTTCCCCGTTTCGGAAGGAAAGATCAAGACCGAAATCCATTATGATGAGGAGGGAAGAGAGAAAGAACGTATTGAATCTCAGGATCTTTATGGCAATGGTTTCGAAAACAAAACCCGCAAGACATTCGCATACGACCCCGTTCTCAAAGACCATCTCATTGAAAACAATACATATTCATGGGATGCTACGGCTTCGGCATGGGTATTGTCGGAAGGTTCTCAATCCGAAAAAATAGAGCGCGATGCTGCGGGAAACATCACCGTTTATACGCAGTCGCTATATCATAACGGCGAATGGATTCCGTCAACCCGGTATACATATGTATATGGCGGCACACCCGCCGCTCTCACTTCCATCGAAGAGAGCACATATGATTCCGATACAAAGCAATGGAGCGAAAAGCAACCCCTTGTCCGCAACATGGAGTGGGCGAAATTCGAAGGTCAGGTGCTCGAAGTGGAGGATAATCCGCTCATCGGCAATAATATTCTGAAGGCATCGGAAAGAATCGACGGCAAGAATGGTCTGTTGCATTCGGAATATACTGTGGATGGTTTGAATTATGAGGGAACAACCACTGTAAAGGAGACTGGAGCGGTCTATGAAAAATGTGCCTACCGGGTGAAAGACGGAAATATCTGTTTCGATACTTTCGCTTATTCCGGGGGAGAACCGGCAAGCATGGTGAGAAGGGAAATCAAATACGATGAGAAAGGAAATCTGGTGCTTTATATGGAATCAATAGGCACCAATGCCGAGAATCTCAAGGAATTCTTTTCCGAGCGTTACGATATCAACTATGACGCCAACAACGGAATGATGACAGAGAAAACCTCCTTCAGTAAGATGGAGGGAGAAACAGACTATTCTCCCATGGATCGCGAAGTCTATTCCGATTTCATAAACGCCGCCTCAGAAGTTGAAAGCATTATGGCAGAGAATCTGTCGGTGTCATATCGCGATGGCATTGTAAAGGTAAATAGCGATGGCCGCGCTGTATTGGATGTGATCTCGATTTCGGGCGCTGTCGTATTCAAGGCAGAACTTGACGGAACGGCATCCGTAAATATCGAGGCTCTTCCCGGCGGAGTATATATGCTCGCGGTAAGAAATGCTTCCGGTGCAGGAAAGACAATCAAGGTTCTGAAATAATACAAGGCTTCGGCCCTTAGTCATCATGGCGCGGTGAATCCACGGGATTTTGCCGCGCCTTATTGTTTATTAACGCCAAATTCATTATATTTGTGAAAACAGTCTGACAACAAATGAAGTCGAATATCATGAAACGGGTGAGCGCCTGCATCTGCGCTGCCGCTTTTATCTTTCCGCAGGTTGCAGGAGCCTCCGGATATGTGCCCTCGAAAGAGGTGCTTGAAAGTCGCCGTGAGTTTGAAGCCGACAGATTCGGCATCTTCATCCATTGGGGCATTTACAGCATGTATGCCCGCGGAGAATGGTATCTCAATTACGGGCCGTTGCATTCCGAATACAGCAAAGCCGCCCGCGGTTTTTATCCGGCTGATTTTAACGCTGCCGAATGGGTCGATGCCATCAAGGATTCCGGAGCGCGCTATATCTGTTTCACCACGCGCCATCACGACGGTTTTTCGATGTTCGACACCGCCGAGAGCGATTACAATATCGTTGACGGCACTCCGTTCAAACGCGACGTGCTCAGAGAACTGGCCGATGAATGCAGCAAAAAGGATATAAAGCTGCATCTCTATTACTCTCATCTCGACTGGGGCCGCGACGATTATCCGCAAGGGAGGACGGGACACACCACCGGCCGCGATTCCACACGCAACGACTGGGATTCCTATTACGGGTTCATGAACAGACAACTCACAGAACTTCTGACGGGCTACGGACCAATCCGGGCGGTATGGTTCGACGGATGGTGGGATCATGATGAAGATGCTGTGCCGTTCGACTGGCATTTGCCTGAGCAATACGCTCTGATCCACAGTCTGCAACCCGGCTGCATGATTGGCAACAATCATCATCAGACGCCTTTCGAAGGAGAGGATATACAGATTTTCGAACGGGATGTTCCCGGTGAGAACACTGCAGGATATAGCGGGACAGCCGCCATCAGCAGATTGCCCTTGGAAACATGCCAGACTATGAACGGCATGTGGGGCTATAAGGTGGAGGATACGAACTATAAAGACGCCCGGGCACTGATCCGGTATCTTGTCAAGACTGCGGGCCAGGGGGCCAATCTTTTGCTCAATATCGGGCCTCAGCCCAACGGGGAGTTGCCCGCGGTGGCTCTCGACCGTCTTAAATCGCTCGGCGTCTGGCTCAGAGCCAACGGCGAGACAATCTACGGCACCAAAGGCTCTCCTTTCGGCAAAGTGGAATGGGGCACTGCAACAACCACCGACCGAAGGCTCTTTCTGCATGTGATGAATATGGATTCGCGTCAGATAGATGTGCCCTATAAGGGGAAAGTGAAAGGGGTGAGGGAATATTCCGGCAAAAAGAAACTTGATTATCGCAAGACTACTGATGGCTTCAGAGTTATGTTGCCTCAGATCGCGGATTGCGACGACTATATAATCGAAGTGGAAATATAAGATAAACCGGCTTTAAATTACGTAACCGGCTTTTTGAAATAATGGATAAAAAGATAACACTTGAGATATGTTGCGGCGATATCGACAGCGTCGGGGCCGCTCTTTCCGGCGGAGCCGACCGCATAGAACTGTGCTGCGGCCTTGAATGCGGAGGTCTGACCCCGTCGGCAGGAATGATTGAGCAGGCATTATGGAAAAGTCGCCGGAAAATGGAACCGGTGCCGGTGAATGTGCTCGTGCGTCCCCGTTCCGGCGACTTCCTCTATTCCGACAAAGAGTTGATGCTCTGCCGGCAGGATGCCGCTTTTGCAGTGGGCAACAGCGCCGACGGTATTGTGTTCGGCGCCCTGACTTCTGATGGCGATATCGACGACTATGCATGTTCGGAAGTTTTGGAAGCAATAGCGAAATCTGCTTCTCCCGGGCAGAAAGTGAGCACCACTTTCCACCGGGCGTTCGACTTATGCCGGGATCCCTTCGAAGCTCTGGAGAAGATCATCGCACTCGGTTTCGACCGCATTCTGACATCGGGACAGAGCGCGTCGGCACCCGAAGGACTTTCTCTTTTGAGAGAACTCGCGGAGCGTGCCGGTTCAAGGATTTCTATAATGGCGGGAGGCGGTGTCACTCCTGCGAATATCCGCGAGATTGCGGATACTACAGGCGTAAAGGAGATTCATGCTTCCGCTAAAGAAGTGCGGAAAAGCCGAATGACATTCCGTCGAGAGGGGATAGGAATGGGAGGCGCCGACACGGATGAGTATTCGCGCTTCGAGACCTCCGCTGCGATTGTGGCGGAATTGAAAAACGCGCTCTAAATCTGGAAAAGGAATAGAATCTAATGGGAACAACATTGTCAATGAGAATAAAGATAGCGGCTGTGGCATTTGTCTCGGCTTTAGCATTGAACGCTTTCGGAAGTTCGGCTGTTCCGGCAGTAATATCCGGGGGCGCCGACAACCGTCTGGCTGTGGTGGAGAAAGTATTTCCCGGAGCTTCCGAAGATATCGGTCGACTTGAAAACAATGAAAGGGAACTTGTGGAATGGCTTTACTCAGCCATGCAGACGCCAGATATAATCGCATACCCTCCCCAATTTTTTATCAATAACGTCAGGATGTCGCTAAAGGCCCGCGAAGAGATGCCCTGGGGCAAAAGCGTCCCTGAAAAGGAATTCCGCCATTTTGTGGTTCCGGTCAGAGTGAACAACGAGAATCTCGACAACAGTCGCGAAGTGTTCTATGCCGAGCTGAAAGAGAGGCTGAAGGGAATGTCGATGGAGGAGGCTCTCCTTGAAGTCAACCACTGGTGTCATGAAAAAGTGACATATCGTCCTTCCGACGGCAGAACGAGCAGTCCGCTGAGCTCCGTGAGTCAGGCCATAGGCCGCTGCGGCGAAGAATCTACATTCGCAGTGGCGGCATTGCGTTCGGTGGGAATACCTGCCCGGCAGGTATATACTCCGCGCTGGGCGCATACCGATGACAATCATGCCTGGGTAGAGGCCTGGGTGGATGGGAAATGGCATTTCCTCGGGGCCTGCGAGCCGGCGCCTATGCTTGATATGGCATGGTTTAACGCTCCCGCCTCGCGCGGTTTGCTCATGACCACGAATGTGGCCGGATCTTACGGAGGTCCCGAAGAGATCCTTGCCTCAGAGCCGTTGATCACTACTATAAACGTAACATCCAACTATGCCCCTACAGGCACCATACACGTGAGAGTAGTCGATACTTCCGGCAAACCTGTTGAGGGAGCAAAAGTCAATTTCTGCATCTACAACTATGCCGATCTTTATCCCGCCGCGAGAAAGAGGTCGGGAAGCGACGGCACCGTCTCGCTCGTGGCAGGCCGCGGAGATATGGTGATATGGGCCACCGACGGTCGGCGGTTCGGTTTCGCCAAAGGCAATCCGGCCGATGACCGGATCACGGAAGTCATACTCGATAAGGATGAGAATTATACGGGAGGGTTTGATCTTGATATAGTACCTCCGCGACAGTCGGCTTCACTTCCTCTGGCCTCGCCCGGCGCCGAAGCGCTCAACAACCGGCGTCTTGCCCGGGAAGACAGCATCCGCAATGCCTATACATCGGGATTCTTCAATGAGGAGCGTGCGCGCTCTGTGGGGCGCCGTCTCGGACTTGACGAGGCAAAGACTGCAAAGGTACTCACCGAGGCGAGGGGGAACGGCGGAATGTTGGCGCGGGTCCTCGAATCCTCCGCTACAGACCGCGCGCTATGTCTCGATCTGCTCCTTACGGTAAGCGAGAAGGACCGACGCGACATAACGGCTGAAGTTATCGATGATAACCTGCGGTTCACGCCCCGTGGCGAAGGAGAGCTCTTTCGCGATTATGTGCTCAACCCTCGCGTGGAGAATGAAGGGCTGGTGCCTTATAAATCATTTTTCAGAAAATTGACAAGCGCCGGAGATTCCGCGAGATTCAGGTCTGATCCCTCTTTGCTCGCCGAATTTGTCGCTTCAAGAATATCGATTGATACTGTAGGCAATCCTTCGCGACTGAGAATGGATCCCAGAGCCGTATGGCTTACAGGGATGGCCGATCCACGCTCGCGCGGAATTCTGTTCGTGTCAATGGCAAGAAGTATCGGAATACCGGCAAGAATCGATCCTGTAACCGCCAAAACGCAATATCACACCGACTCGGAAGGCTGGATTGATGTCCGTTTCGGAGGGGAAACCGAAAATGCGTCGGCGGCTTCCTTAGCGGCTGCCGGAACGGCACGCCTTATGTTCACGCCCGAAGGGCGCCTTGAAAATCCGAAATACTATTCGCAGTTCGGCATGTCGCGCATCACTGATGGCGTCCCCGTGCAACTCGAATATCCGGAGAATGAAGGCTTTAATGAGATGGGCGCTGACAGCCTGAGGCTCGAAAAGGGACAATATCTTCTGCTCTCGGGACGCAGAATGGCCGACGGTTCCGTGCTTGCGCGAGGCGAGATTTTCCGAATAAAAGAAAACAGAATAACCGATGTGCCATTGATAATACGCAACGACAGCAGCGCCTTGTCTGTGATAGGCTCGCTGAATGCCGAGAATCTATTTATAGATGGTTCTACGGGCGAACAGAGAAGCATTCTCTCCGCTACCGGACGTGGCTATTATATTCTCGGACTTATAAAGCCGGGAGACGAACCGACCTCCCATATACTGAACGATATCTCCGCCTTGCGCGAAGAATTGGAGAAACAGGGCAACAGGATTGTTATGCTTTTCGCCGACGAGGATGAACTGAACCGTTTCGACCGTTCCGCCTTTCCCTCCCTTCCCTCTACTGTGGTATTGGGGATAGACAAAAACGGCGCGATCGCCTCCGAGCTTGTTGAATCTCTCAATCTCGAAAACGGATCGCGCCCGCTTGTGGTGGTAGCCGATACTTTTAACCGGGTAGTTTCAGCGACCCAAGGCTATACCATCGGTTCGGGAGAAAGATTGGTTGACATGCTACACCGCTTGCATTAAGCCTCTTCGCCCCCTCCATGAGTATCTTGTCGAGGTTTCCGAGTTGGCCGAAATTGAACACGATGTCGCCCGAAAGTACCACGATGTTATAATTCTTGCCCCCGCTCACAAGGATTATCACGGAGAAGTGTCCCTCTTTACCGGGAATCGGCTGTCCATAGATTGTGGATGATTCCTTTTGCGATTTTGTGCGCATCAGAGTCTCCATCTTGTTCTTGCCCAGATATTCGTCCAACGCCTTCTTGGCAGCCTGCACGCCTTCGGGAGTGATACAGGAGTAAACATAAAGATCTTCGAGATTCCTGTTGTCGTAGAGATGGAGAGAACTGTAGAGGATGTCTCTCGACTTGTCGGTATTGAGCAACATCGTTTTGGATACGTATACTGTCTCGATGCCGGGTTCATCGAAGAGCGAGGGGAATAAATCGCGTGCAGAGGCTGACGGAGCGCAGGCGAGAGCCGCTACAACCAATATCGCGGATGTTAAAAAATTCTTCATAATGTGGCTTTTGCAATTGTATGATTCATATTGTCGATCACTATCTGAGGCTCATCGCATGCGGCCTCGGCTGTATTTACGGTTTTCATCATTTTCACTAAAACGCGGTCGATGATCATGGCCGCTTCCTCCGGATCGGTGACTTCTCGGATGTTGCCGCGAGTTGCGCCCTCCCGGAAGGTTTCAACATTTTTTATGACAGCGGATGGTTTAGGACTCGTCGCTTTCTTTGAGGCTGCGATTCTGTCGGGTTGCGGCAATGTCATGATTAACTCTCCGGATTCTTTGTCCGACTCCGTTTCAGACGGGGCTATGGTTGCTGTCGCGGCCTTCGGCGTATCGGCGAACCGGGCATCCTTTCCGGCATAGTCCACGGCTTTCCATGTGCCGAAGACCACAACTGCCGCGGCCGCGGCCGATGTCACAGCCACAGAAATACGCCTCCGCCATCCCCTCCGTTTCGGCAAAGCGTCCTCTATGCGTTGATTGAGGTCCGCGGGCACGGCTATATTCTCTGCGCCTATACCCTCAATTTCCAGAATTATCCGCAACTCATCTGCCAGAGAACCGGCATGCTCCCGATTCTCCTCGATCAGCTCATGCAGCAACCCGATGAGCAGGGAAGTCTGATGCTGACTTGTTTCGCCGGAATAATATCTCTCGAGCAAGAGTTTGGCGTTTTGCAGTTTTATGTCGAAATTATCGTTCATATTCAATCATTTTAGAGACAGCTCCTAATGTTTGGCTGAAGAGGACAGCAACTCGCGGAGACGCCGCCGTCCGCGGCTCAGCAACGCTCTGACATTTACATCGGAGAATCCTGTGATTTCGGCTATCTCCTCATTGGAACATCCTGAATATGAGAATAGCCGTATCACACGCTTCTGATTCTCCGGCAATCTCTCGAGCATTGATTCCACCGCCGAGAGCCGCTCCTTTGACTCGAATCTCTCAGAGGGCTCCTCAGCCGGTTCGACTGTGGTATCCTCGATGCTGACAACATTGCCGGTGTCGCGGATATGTGAGAGCGACTTATTGCGCGCTGCCGCGGCGCAATATGCCGGAATGTTGCCATCCGAGGAGAGGGAAGCCCGTTTCTGCCACAGACTCAGCATTGTCTCCTGCACAATGTCGGCCGCATCCTCCTCTTTCCTGAGGATGAGAAACGCCACACGGTACATCATGTCCTGCCGGGGCAATATCAGAGACTTGAACTCTTCGTCTGTCATATCCAATGTTGAAGAGACCCCGTGGAGAGAGACGGCACCTTGTAGCGGATTCTGTTTATCGGTAATACTCGGAGATCAGGAATCTGTGACAAAAAAAATTAAGGAAGAGAGTCTTAATCTTTTTTCTGATTTTCCGGCTCCCTGTTCTCGAGCTGTTGCCTGACTGATTCCTCGTGGATGGCCGAGAGCACCGTGGTGATGAATTTGCGCCCGAGACCGAGAGCCTCCCCCTCCTCCTGCCGCTTCTGCATCAGATGGCTGTAGCGTTGCTTCTGCACCACCTGCAGGTCGTTCTGTTTTTTATATTCTCCGATTTCCCGGGCCACGGCCATGCGTTGCGAGAGTATGTCGAGCAACCGGTCGTCGAGATCATCGATTTTGCGGCGCATCTGTTCGAGCGGCAGGGAAGAGACATCCTCGCGTCGACGGCGGCGCATGATTTCGAAAACCGACGGTATTTCCGAAGGAAGAATCTGTTGGAGGCTGTCGCTCAGAGCTTCGTCGGGGTGACAATGCGATTCAATGATCAGCCCGTCGAAGTTCATGTCCATCGCCCTTTGTGCAAGCGGCAGGACGAACTCGCGTTTCCCTCCTATATGGGAAGGGTCGCAAAGAAGAGGCACCTGAGGAAGCCGTCGGTGAAATTCGAGAGGTATGCGCCACTCCGGCGGATTGCGGTAGATGCGGGTGCCATAGGCGGAAAATCCGCGATGCACCGCCCCGATTCGCCTCACACCCGCTTCATAAAGCCGTTCGATAGCGCCGATCCATAGCTCAAGATCGGTGTTCACCGGATTCTTTACCAGCACCGCCACGCTGTCGCGCCGGGCCGGCGAGAGCGAAGCGAAAGTATCGGCAATCTCCTGGACGGCAAAAGGATTTGCAGTGGTCCGAGCTCCGATCCATACCGCGTCGATTCCCGCATCGAGAGCTTCGAGGAGATGACTTCCCGTGGCCACCTCGGTGACCACACTCATGCCTGTGAGTTTACCTGCCTCAGAAAGCCATGAAAGTGCCGGAGAGCCTATGCCCTCGAAACCTCCGGGTTTCGTGCGAGGTTTCCAGACTCCGGCGCGAAACACCTTCACACCGAAGGCAGCCAGCGCCTTTGCTGTTTCAAGCACCTGTCCGCGGCTTTCGGCGCTGCATGGCCCTGCGATCAGAAGAGGTGTGTCTTCCGCTTCTGTCGAGGGGAAAAGAGGCTTTATATCTTCTATGATCATGCTATGCGAAATTATAAGGAACGAGAGTCTGTTGCAAAATTAGCATATATTTATTAAATTTGGGATATGGAATTCAAAGAACTCAAAGAATTGCTCGAACGCAATCGTTCGTATCGTCGTTTTAAACAGGAGGAAAGAATAAGTCGTGAAATACTCGCGGAATTGGCGTCGCTCGCGTGCCTGTGTGCATCGGGGCGCAATCTGCAGCCGTTGAAATATCGACTTGTGGAGGAGGCCGGGGAGTGTGATTCCGTTTTCCCGCTTCTCGGATGGGCAGGATATCTTGCCGACTGGTGTGGCCCCGCCGAGGGGGAACGCCCCGCCGCATATATTGTCCAATGTCTTGACCGAGGGCTGACCTCCGACCCGATGTGCGACGAAGGTCTGCAACTCGAGGCCATCACTCTGGGCGCCGTGAGTCGGGGATTCGGAAGCTGCATTGTCAAATCGTTCGACCGCAAGGAGCTTGCCCGTATTCTGGAGTTGCCTGAGGATATCGAGCCGAGGCACGTGATAGCCCTCGGAGTGCCTGCGGAGGAGGTGAGGCTCGAGCCCATGAAGGATGGCGACTGCCGATACTGGAGAGACGAGCGCGGCATTCATCACGTGCCCAAGCGCGGGGCATGCGAAATTTTGCTAAATTAAAGAAAAATTTCTATATTTGCAGAGATTTTGTGAAGCAGGATGTTATGGCCCGAGGCCGCGGCAGACAGTTATCAGTCAGACATATTTAGGAACAGAGTTAAAAAATATAAACCAACTAAATAATAATTCAACCCATGGTAGATTACAAGAGTTTAGGTCTGGTGAACACCAAAGAGATGTTCGCGAAGGCAGTTCATGGAGGATATGCCATCCCCGCATTCAATTTCAACAACATGGAGCAGCTTCAGGCCATCATCAAGGCAGCAGCCGACACCAAGTCGCCTGTGATTCTTCAGGTTTCCAAAGGTGCCCGCAACTATGCCAACGCTATCCTGCTGCGTTACATGGCGCAGGGCGCTGTAGAATATGCCAAATCTCTCGGCTGGGAGCATCCGCAGATTGTTCTTCACCTCGACCATGGCGACAGCTTCGAGCTTTGCAAGGACTGTGTAGACCATGGATTTTCGTCGGTGATGATCGACGGCAGCCATCTTCCCTATGAGGAGAATGTGGCCCTCACAAAGAAAGTTTGCGATTACGCCCACAAATATGATGTAACGGTAGAGGGCGAGCTCGGAGTGCTTGCCGGTGTAGAGGACGAGGTAAGTTCCGACCACCACACCTATACCGATCCCAACGAGGTGGTTGATTTCGTTAGCCGCACAGGCGTCGACAGCCTCGCCATCTCCATCGGAACTTCCCATGGAGCCTACAAGTTCACTCCCGAGCAGTGCACTCGCGATCCGAAGACCGGACGTCTCGTTCCCCCGCCGCTGGCATTCAATGTGCTTGAGGCAGTAGAGGCCAAGATCCCCGGATTCCCCATCGTGCTCCACGGATCCTCTTCCGTTCCCCAGGAATATGTCGACATGATCAACGCACATGGCGGCAAGCTTCCCGATGCTATCGGTATCCCCGAGGAGGAACTCCGCAAGGCAGCCAAGATGGATGTATGCAAGATCAACATCGATTCTGACAGCCGTCTGGCCATGACCGCCACTGTCCGTCGCATCTTCGACGAGAAACCCGCCGAGTTCGACCCGCGTAAGTATCTTGGGCCGGCCCGCGAGGAGATGGAGAAGCTCTACAAGCATAAGATCATTGCCGTTCTCGGCAGCGAAGGAAAGGCAGAGTAATCCGTCGGCTTCCAAATTCCACATATCCGGGAGACGTATCGTTTTTATTAATCCGAGACGTCTCCCGGAATTTTGTATTTGGATATATGGAAACGGAGAGTTAAATTTGTAGGTTAGAAATGAAAATATTTACATCCCAAGCCATACAAGAGATCGACGGCGCCACCTGCGAGGCCCAGCGAATAAGTTCCATCGACCTGATGGAGCGCGCAGCTTCCGCGGTGAGTTGCGAGCTCGTGTCGCGTTTTCTTCCGAGCCAGCGCTTTGTGGTGATGGCCGGTCCGGGAAATAACGGCGGCGATGCTCTGGCGGTAGCCAGGATGCTCATTGAGCAAGGCTATCGCAAAGTCGAAGTGTTCCTTTTCAATGTCAGCGGCAAACTGAGCCATGACTGCGATGAAGAGCGTAAGAAACTTATCACCATCGATGGAGTGGATTTCACGGAAGTGACACGCGAATTCAGCCCTCCCTTTCTATGCGAGAAAGATGTAGTGATCGACGGCCTGTTCGGATCCGGTCTGAATCAGCCCCTGATGGGTGGTTTCGTGTCGGTGGCGAGATACATCAACGAATCCGGAGCGTATGTTGTCAGTATAGACCTCCCTTCCGGCCTTTTCGGCGAATGGAACTCGCATATCAACCGGCGCGACATGGTCCATGCCAACCTGACGCTCGCTTTCCAGATGCCGAGGCTCTCCTTCTTTTTCGAAGAGAACAATGATGTGCTCGGTGAATGGAAACTTCTCGACATAGATCTCGATGAAACAAAAATAAAGGAGACTGCTTCCGACTATATCCTTGTCGAAGCGAGGAATATCCGGCCGCTGCTTCATAAGAGGCTGCCGTTCACCGGGAAGCGCGATTATGGTTCGGCTCTGATATTCGCAGGGAGCACGGGAATGATGGGCGCTGCCGTGATGTGTGTGCGTGCGGTGTTGAAAAGCGGAGCAGGTCTCGCCACGGTCCATGGCGCCGCCGGAGGCCTTCCTATTCTGCAGACGGCTGTGCCTGAAGCCATGTTCGAGCCAGACCGCAACGAGCATTTCATAACCGACATGACAGTGCACCACGTGCATCAGGCCGTGGCCGCGGGCCCGGGCATAGGCACCAACGACCAGACCCTGTCGGCTCTTGAAAAACTGCTCAAGACAGGCGTAACACCTCTCGTTCTCGATGCCGACGCACTTAACTGCATCTCCCGCCAACCCGATTTGCTCGACCTGCTGCCGACAAAAACCATTATAACTCCGCATATCGGAGAATTCGACCGGCTCTTCGGAGAACAACGTTCCTCGGAAGACCGGCTGAAAACCGCCATTGAAATGGCACGCAAGTATAACATCATCATCGTGCTCAAAGGCCACTATACCGCCACCGTGCGCCCTACGGGCCGGGTATATATAAATCCGACAGGAAATCCGGGTATGGCCACCGCCGGTTCCGGCGATGTCCTCACGGGAGTTATCACCGCCTTCCTTGCCCAGGGTTACCGTCCGGAACATGCTGCCACTATCGGCGTTTATGTTCACGGTCTCGCCGGCGACCTCGCTGCTGAGGATATCGGCGAATTCGGCCTGACAGCCGGTGATATCGCTTCTTACGCGGGCCGCGCAATCCGCAAAATCATTGATAACAGAAAGAGATAATATTATGATTCATATTCTGTCAAACACGATAAAGGGAACATTGCTCGCGTTGTTGTTAGCCGCTCACCCGGTGGCGACGGCCCAGCAGACGAAACTTCTTACAGCCGACAAACACAATGAATATGGGCTCGTCTATACTCTGCCTGTGACATCGGTTGAAATCGAGGTAACGGCAACGCGCACGATTGAGAAGGCAGGTCCATATTTCAGGTACGCCAAGAAGTTCATAGGCACCGACAAAGTTATAAAGACCGACGGAGAGCGCTGGGAGATCACGCGGGTGACGATGCGCCCCTTCGGGAGGCCCGACAACGAGAACCGCTACGTGATGCAGCTCAAGAACGGTGCTCTCACCTCCATCTGCGTGGATGAGGACGGGATGCTTCTGGCCATCAACAAAGAGGTGAAAGCTTCCTCCTCGCCTGCCGATGGGCAAGGGAGCAAAGCCGGAGCTTCCGACTCCGACAGAATAGATCTCCGCGAATATCTGCAATATGTCAACGAAGACTTCATTGCATCGCAAAGTTCAGCCAAACAGGCTCAGATGCTTGCCGAAAGTCTCATGGAAATACGAGATGCCAAGATATCGCTGACACGAGGAACTGCCGAAACGATGCCCACCGACGGCAAACAACTCGAACTGATGCTCAATTCCCTCTCGCATCAGGAGGCGGCACTTACTGCGGCTTTCATGGGAACCAGCGAGACGGAGACCGTGACGCGCAGATTCACATTCACTCCGGAAGAGGAGGGGAAAACCACGCTTTTCCGCATGAGCGATTTCGCAGGATTCACAGATGCCGATGATTATTCGGGCGACCCGGTGTATCTTTCGGTGAAAGTCACCAACGAAGGGACCCTTCCCACCGACAGCAAGGGGGAGGAGAAGAAACTTCCGAAGGATGCTGTGGTCTATAATGTTCCCGGCGCCGCGCTCATAACCGTAAGTTCTCTCGGAAAGACATTGTGCGAGGAGGAGATGGAATTCTCGCAGTTTGGTGTGAAATTCGGTCTGGCCCCCGGTCTTTTCAGTTCTAAGAAAGACCGCTCCTACGCTATTTTCAATCCTTCCACGGGAGCCTTGGTTGAAATCGGAGAGGATGGAGCGGAATAATCCTCTTACGCTGTCGCAATATCAGCAGCTTCTCGGCAACACAATCAGGCTCAGCCATCAGCTTCAGGGAGTCTGGGTCACGGCCGAGCTGAGCGATGTGCGTGTAAACGGCGGCCATTGCTATATGGAGCTTGTCGAGAAAGATATTTTCGGCAATACCGTAGCCAAGACAAGAGCCATGATATGGGCCGGTACATTCCCGGCATTGCGCTCGAAATTCGTGACGGCCACCGGCAAAGAGATTTCCACGGGCATGAAGGTGATGGTGAGGGGCTCGGCAAGCCATCATAATCTTTACGGCCTGAGTTTTACGATAAACGATATCGACCCCTCCTATACTGTCGGAGACATGGAGCGTATCCGGCGCGAGATTCTCGCTCGCCTTCAGAAAGAGGGAGTGATCGACAATAACCGCAATCTCCCTTTTCCGCTGTTGCCTCAAAGGGTGGCCGTGGTTTCGGCCGCCGGAGCCGCCGGATACGGCGACTTCATGAATCAGCTGGCCAATTCCCCCGAGGGATTTGTTTTTTATCCACATCTTTTCGGGGCGGTGATGCAGGGAGAGCGTGTTTCGGCGAGCGTGCGCCGCGCCCTCGATCTTGTGGAGAGCACAATCGATCTCTGGGATTGTGTAGTCATTATCCGCGGAGGAGGCGCCACCACCGACCTGAACGGATTCGACGATTATGAGCTTGCTCGGAGAGTCGCCACATTCCCGATTCCGGTGGTTGTCGGCATCGGCCATGAACGCGACCGGACAGTGCTCGATGAGCTTGCTTGCGTGAGATGCAAGACGCCTACGGCTGTTGCCGCATTCCTTATCGATGCGTTGAGAACGGCTTGCTCTCTGGCTGTCGACAGGGTTCGCCGCATAGCCACTTATAGCATCGATGCCCTGAAAGGTGAGAAATACCGGCTTTCTAATATCGAGAATACCTTGCCTGCGAGGGTTCAGAACGGAGTGATGCGGGCGGAGGCAAGATTGCGAAATATAGGCCATTCGCTTGAAAAGGCGCTTATGCGGAAAGAGAACACGGAAAACGAAAGAATCAACATGCTTCGGTTCCGCTTCGTGAAAGCCTGCGAAAACATAACCGATCGCCCCATGCTGCGGCTGAAATCAATCGAGGATATGCTCAGAGTGCTCTGCCCCCAGAACACGCTTCGCCGCGGCTACAGCATTACTCGCATCAACGGCAAAGCCGTCAGGAGCGTTTCCGAGCTGTCGGAGGGCGACACCGTGCAGACCACACTTGCCGACGGCGTGGTGGAGTCTAATGTAATTAAATCTGAATAAAGAATTCTTATATACTTATATAAATTCTTATATAATGGAAGAACTGACATATAGAAAAGCTGTTGCCGAACTGGAGGATATAGTGCGCAAAATGGAATCCGATCAATGCGATATCGACCAGCTTTCACAGTATACGGCCCGTGCGCTCCAACTGCTAAAATTCTGCAAGGAACGTCTCTTCAAGACAAACGAAGAGGTGGAGCGTTGCCTCGAAGAATTGCGCGCAGCCCTTCCGGAGAACGGACAGTAAAACGGCTACGCTTTTTTTCGCATCCTTGCCTCTCTTCTCTATTCCCTGTAATATATTCTTTTTACGCGGGGAGATACCGATGTGAGTATCTCGTAGGGGATTGTGTCGAGCGTGTCGGCGAGCCGCTGAAGCGGAGCTGCGGCCCCGAATATCTCTACTGAATCCCCGACTTCGCAGTCGATGCCTGTGACATCGATCATGCAGGCGTCCATGCAGATATTGCCGATTGTGGGAGCCCATTTACCGTTGACGAGCACGCTGATGTTTCCGCGGCCGAAATGGCGGTTCATTCCGTCGGCATAACCTATTGGGATGGTAGCGATTCTCGACGGCCTCTCTATGCGGCCCCGGCGTCCGTATCCGATTGTCTCACCCGGCTGCCATTCACGCACGGCGATGATTACCGTTCGCAGAGTCGATACAACAGCAAGCGGCTTTTCCATTTCGGGCGGAAGGGTGTTGGCTCCGTAAAGTCCGATGCCGAGACGTGCCATGTCATAATGATGTTCCGGATAGCGGAGTATTCCTGCAGAATTGAGCACATGGCGCATGATGGGATATCCATAGCTTGCCAGCATATAATCGGTCATCTCGCGGAAGCGCGAGAGCTGCAGCTCCGTGAAATCATCCATATCGGGGCAGTCGGCAGTGGCCAGATGAGAGAATACCGAGCGCGCCCTCACTGCGTCTGTGGATTTAAGTATGCGCATCAGTTCGGGCAATTCGCCGGCGATGAAACCCATGCGGTGCATCCCTGTGTCGAGCTTGATATGGATAGGATAGTCCTTGATGCCGTTTTTGCGCGCCTCTGTTATTACATCCTCGAGCATTCCGAAAGAATATATCTCCGGTTCGAGCCGGTTTGCGAACATCGATTTATAGTTCACCACCTTCGGATTCATCACCATCACAGGCATAGTGATTCCCTGACGGCGCAATTCAATGCCTTCGTCGAGCACCGCCACCGCCAGATATGCAGCTCCGCAATCCTGCAACGTCTTGGCTATCTCATAGCTGCCGGCGCCATAGCCGGAAGCCTTGACCATACAGACAATGCCGCAAGATGCCGGCAGATGGCTGCGGAAATAATTATAGTTGGCCACTATGGCATCGAGGTTGACTTCCAGCACTGTTTCATGTTTGCGCGTTTCGAGCATCTCCGCTATCTCTCCGAAGTTGAACTCCGGAGAGCCCTTTAACAGAATTATCTCGTCGGTGAAATCTGAAGTAGATAGAGCTTCGAGTAATTCTGCGGTATTACGGTAGAAGAGGGAGCCTTCCGGGAAAAGATGTTTATGGTTCGAAAGCACTTCTCCCACGCCGATGAATTTGTCGATACCCGCATTCTCCACCAGAGAAGCTATATCTGAATATAGTTCAGGCAACGGCGCTGTCTCATGATGAATGTCGCTCAGAATAAGGGTGGAGGATTGGCGTGGAATCCGGCGCCGGCGCATGAAGTCGATTGCCGGACGCAGCGATGAATAGTCGGAAGTATAGGAATCGAGTATCACCGAGCATCCGTTCACTCCCTCACTCACGTTGAGCCGTGTTCCGATTTTATGGAGGTGACGGAACCTTTCGGCGGCCACTTGCGGCTCGATTCCCGAATAGAGCATGAATGCAAGGGCGTTGCAGGCGTTCTCGAGATCGGCGTCGTTTTCGAGCGGCGCAGTGAGTCGGCCCGCTTTTCCGTAATAGGTATATTCAAGTTCCATCTCACCTTTCGATTTGCGGATAGGATTGATGAAAAGGATAGCTGAAGGATTCCGGAGCGACCATCCGAGGAGCAGATGTCTGCCGCTGTATTTATTTGCCGCTTTCGCAAGTTCCGGATAATCGCTGCAGTAAATCAGAGTCATAGTGCGCGGCGTGTCAGCCAGAAGAATCTTCTCCTCCGCTTTCTCCATCAGAGAGCTGAAGCCTTCCGAATGGGCTTCCCCTATGTTCGTGATTATAACTGTATCGGGACGGATGCAGTCGGCCAGACGCCGCATTTCACCTTTGCGGGATATCCCGGCTTCGATGATTGCCAGCGATGAGTCTTCGCTGATTTCCCAAAGCGAAAGAGGCACGCCGATCTGCGAGTTGAAGCTGCGCGGGCTCCTCGAAATGTCGGAGAGCGGCTCCATCAGTTGATATATCCATTCTTTAAGCGTGGTTTTCCCGCGGGATCCGGTGATGGCGAGTATCTCGCCCCGGAATGAAGCGGCGCGCGAGGCTATTTTCTGGAGAGCCTCAACAGTGTCGGAGACTACGAACCAGTTAATATCTTTGACACCTGCGAGCGATGCCGGGATGAAATTCACTACAAAATCCTTCACTCCGGCATCGTATAGAGAGCGGATGTATTTATGACCGTCGTTTCCGTCGGTGGGGATTGCGAAAAACAAAGTGCCGGAAGGGTTCTCGAGCGAACGCGAGTCGGTGAGAAGAGTATTGATTATTCTATGGTGGCCTTCAAACGCCAATCCGAGGCGGGAGGCGATTTCTTGTGTTGATAATTGCATCGTTTCTTAATCAACTTCTAATTTTCGGGTGCAAATTTAGCAATAAAAAACAGGAATGTATCACTACACCCCTGTTTTTTCCAAACGGCCTCGAAATCCTTCGAAACCGAATGTTGGTCCTAATTCTAATTTAACTATTAATCCATAACTTTACTAATGCAACAATAAATTGTCAATGAAACGATATATGCGATTTGCTGTCATTCCTATTATTGCTTCGCAAAGTTATAAAAAGCTCAATAATTTACCAAATTGACGGGCATAATATTGAACCACAATTTTAACAAGCTTATTATTATTACTGTTAAAATTATTTAAATTGGCCAAAATGATGTAATAATTATCAAATTGTGCTCCGATGCCTTCTGTTATCTCGAATAATCGATCATAGCGCCTCTGAGCCAATCCATGGATTGAGTGACGGGCGCGGTCCGGTCGATGGAAATGGGCACAACGGATATGATTCCGTGTGCGAGACACCATTCATCGGTATTCTCGTTGTCGGGTTCTTCATTGATGTATTCACCGGTGAGCCAATAGAAATCGTTGCCGAACGGGTCGGTATATTTCCTGTATTCATCGTTCCAGCGCCCCTTGCAGGAGACTGCAAGCCGCATTTCGGAGGGAGTATGGCCGATGTTGGGGACATTCACATTCAGGCATATTCCTTCGGGCAGTCCGTGGCGGATAACGCGCTCCACGAGAATGTCGATTGCCTTGAAGCATGGCGTGAAATCGGCATCGGGCGAGTGGTCGGTGAGGGAAAATCCTATCGCTGGGATTCCAAACGCGCAACCCTCCATCGTGGCACCCATCGTGCCTGAATAAAGAACGTTGACGGCTGAATTCGAGCCATGGTTGATACCGGCAACTACAAGGTCTGCCCTGCGGGGCAATATGTTGTGCATCGCCAGTTTCACGCAGTCAACGGGGGTGCCTCCTACCTTATACATTTTGGCTCCATTGTAGTCGGGAAGTTGGCGGACTTTGATGGCATCGTTGACCGTTATCGCCATAGACTGGCCTGAACGTGGGGCATCGGGGCAGACTGCCACGACATCTCCGAATCTGACAAGACGGTCGATCAGGCAGCGAACCCCGGAGGCGCTGTAACTATCGTCATTGCTGACAAGAATCAATGGTTTCATCCTGTAATTCAATATTATATAGGATTAAATAATATGATGGATCTTTCGCCGCGGTTTCAGGGCAAAAGGATTTTCTTTCTTTTTATATAACGCTCGAATACGGCGTTTTTGTCGGAGCCAGGCTGAAGTCCGAGTATGTCGGAAGCGGGAAACTCTGTATAAAACTGTTTCATCTTAATAAAATCGCGATGCGCCCTGAGGATAGCGACGGCGTTGCGGAAATCCCCTTTTACGAGATACATCATGAATGCAAGAGTATCCATCAGGCGTCGAAGAATCAGTTTGCGTTTTCCTTTCGCGGGAGGCAGATTCTTATGCAGGAGCAACAGATTGTTGCGGAAATTCAGATAAGTCTTTTTCGGGTTTCCCTGATTAAGGGAAGCACCCCCCACATGATAGACCGCGCTTTGCGTCAAGGCGCATACGCGGTAGCCGGCGTTGAGTATGCGGCAGCAGAGGTCGATCTCCTCCATGTGGGCAAAGAAACGGGGATCGAGACCGCCCACGCGCATATAAAGCTTGCGGCGCGTCATCAGGCAGGCGCCTGAAGCCCAGACAATGTCGACAGGTTCACCGTCATACTGACCGTGATCCTTCTCCACGCAATCGAACAGCCGTCCCCGGCAATATGGATAGCCGAGAACATCGAGAAAGCCTCCCGCCGCCCCGGCGTATTCAAAACTGCTTTTGTCGAGATATGAGAGTATCTTGGGCTGGAGAGCCCCGACATCGGGGTTGTCTTCCATGAATTCGAGCATAGGCCGCCACCATCCGGGAGTGACCTCGACATCCGAGTTTAGAAGCACGACGTATGGATTACCGCACTCGGTGATAGCCTTGTTATAGCCCTCGGCAAATCCGTAGTTCCGGTCGAACCGGATAAGCCTTACCTGAGGAAACTCCCGCTCAACCCAGTCGGGAGAGCCATCGGTCGAACCATTGTCGGCCACAACGAGGTCGGCCTCTATGCAAATAGTATGCTCCACGGCTGCAGGAAGGAAACGCTGCAGAAGATGCAATCCGTTCCAATTGAGTATTATGACAGCTAACTTTTTCAAAATAAAAGAGATTTAAACTGAAAACCAATCATAAAATGCTGCATCTCAGGGAGTCGGCGTCTTCAGAATCGAATCTTTCAAGCCGGACGCGCGACATTGTGTTGACCATTTCTTTGCATAGCGGGGCTGTTACGCGTATGTAATTGCGGGTGAAGCCATGCATGGTGTCGCCTCCTCTCGCCGGGTGTTCCCATAGCACTTCTGCATCGAGCCCGATATGGGAGGAGAGAAAGTTCTCGAATTTGCTGTCGGAGAGTTCCGTGAGGATTCTTACACGGTGGTGTCGCTCGCATTGCGGCACGCTGTCGCCCAAGAGAAGGGCGGCAGTTCCGGGCCTTTCGGAATAGGGAAAGACATGCAGCTTTGTAACAGGCAGCGAACTGATGAATTCCCTGCTTTTGTTCCATTCCTCCTCGGTTTCGCCCCGCGCACCCGCTATTACATCCACGCCTATAAATGCATCCGGGATCATCTTCCGGATATGTTCAATGCGCGATGCAAAAAGCGCGGTGTCGTAGCGGCGGTTCATCTTGCGGAGCACTCTGTCGGATCCCGACTGCAGCGGAATATGGAAATGAGGCATCACCGCTCTCGAATCGCGGGCAACCCAATTGATGATCTCTTCGGTGAGGAGGTTCGGTTCTATAGATGAAATTCTGTAGCGCTCGATTCCGTCAACTTTGTCGAGAGCTTTGAGAAGATCGAAGAATGATGAATCCGTGTTTCGTCCGAAATCGCCTGTGTTGACGCCGGTTATCACGATCTCGCGTCCACCTTCTCCGGCGGCTTTCCGGGCCATCTCCACGAGGTCTTCGATGCGGCCCGACCGGGAACGTCCGCGGGCATAGGGGATAGTGCAGTATGTGCAGAAATAATCGCATCCATCCTGCACTTTCAGGAAATAGCGGGTTCTGTCGCCACGCTCGCACGACGGAATGAATTCTTTCATCTCGCCGACCGGCGTGACGTTGATCTGAGCGATGCGTGTGGCGAGCCAGCGGTCGATGAACTCGGCGGCGCGAAGCTTGTCGTTGGCACCCAGCACGATATCCACACCCTCTAACGAAGCCACCTCCTCAGGCTTCAGCTGAGCATAGCATCCTGTCACCACCAAGACTGCGTCGGGATATCTGGCGTTGAGCCTGCGGATAAGCTGACGCCCCTTCTTGTCGGCCGTTTCGGTTACAGAGCATGTGTTGATCACGATTATGTCCGGCTTCTCGCCGCGGGAGGCCCTCGTTATGCCCCTTTCGGCAAGAAGGTGCCCTATGGCGGAAGTTTCAGAAAAATTGAGCTTGCAGCCAAGCGTATGGAAAGCCGCTTTCGGATTGGAATTATTCATTTTGTGCAAAATTAATTAAAAAATGTCAGCCATAGAAGTGCGATTGCTAAAATAATAGGTGTAACTATTGACAAACGGGGTTCGGATTTATTAACTTTGCACTCCAGACTCTGTTCGTTAAAATTACGGAGTCGTAGGGGTCGCAGGCTTGGAGCGGATTCTGACACTCGCTGAAAGGAGCATACCGAGGTATGTGACTGGAAGCAAGGGGCAAAATACGCCCAAGGATGCGATACAGAAGGCAATTCCTCCGAGTTCAGGCATTACCTTAACTGTTAAAACATAGAAGAGACGGATATCTGAAATTCTGGGTTCTTCTCAAAACTGATTTATTTTGGTTAATATTTTATAATAAAATATATTTCCTTATTCGGGAATGAAATTACCGTAAGCCCGGCGCTTTTTTGCATCTTTCGCGAGATCTCTCCGGTCACGATGCCCGCATCGCTCCCTCCGAGACTCGCAAAATCTGCCCAAAAATCGCCGCCCCTACGACCCCGAAATTTTAAGGAACAGAGTCTAATGGAAAACAAAGAAGTAAAGATTTCGTTCTGGGCTTCGCATCTGACCACTATTGTGAGCGTGACATTGGTTCTGTTGCTCACGGGCATCATAGCAATGGTATGGGTCGGAGCCTCGGGCGAAACAAGACGTGTGCGCGAACAGGTGGAACTTTGCGCCGTCATGGCCGATTCGGTGAGCGACGGCGGAGCGCGTAAACTTGCGCAGGCCTTGTCGAAGAAGCCCTATGCCCACGATGTGCGGGTGGTTACAAAAGAGCAGGCCATCGCCAACTGGAAGCAAGACACAGGCGAGGATCTTCTGGAGCTTTACGGAGTAAACCCGCTTAGCCCGGAAGTGACATTCGCTTTGCGCTCTGAATGGAGCAACCCTGCGGCGATCGACAGAATCCGCAGGCAGATAGAGGCTGTTCCCGGGGTAGAAAGCGTGGATGCACCGGATGCTTCGATGGTGGATGCGATGAATGCGAATATAGCTGGCCTCACTGCGATACTCGGAATAGTGGCCGGCGTTATGCTGGTGATTTCTTTCGTGTTGATCAACAACACTGTGCAGCTAACCATTTATTCCCGCAGGTTTTCTATCCATACGATGCAGCTGGTTGGTGCCACCAATGGTTTCATCAGCCGACCCGTGGTGAGGGACAATGCGTTGTGCGGCCTGATAGCCGGTCTCCTTGCCTCCGCTGTGACAGCTGCCTCGCTTGCATGTGCTCCGCAAGCGGGATTCAATAATGTAGCCGCCTACATAAGCTGGCCGGTATTCGGATGCATAGCCGGAGGAATGACATTGCTCGGAATGCTCCTTTGTTCGCTTGCCGCATGGATAGCCACGGCGCGCTATCTCCGCAAGGATTACGACGAACTGTTCCGATAAACGGATCGGGGGATGCCTGAGGGAGAATTAATCCTCATATAAATCATTAAACAAATCTTACAAAATGCATATAACCGATAAAGAGAAGAAACATAAGTCAGAAGCCCTCATCAAAGAGAAAGCTTCGGAACGCCCGTTCGGCAAGACCAACTATCTGATGATGGCCGGATGCTTGGTGCTGATCGTGATCGGTTTCCTGCTCATGAGCGGAGGGGGAAGTCCCGACAATAGTTTCAACCCAGAGATATTCAGCACGCGTCGCATCGTTGTGGGACCGCTGCTCGCATTCTTGGGCTTTTTACTGATGGCTTTCGCAATCATCTGGGCGCCGAAACGCTCCGCCGGGAAGAATTCCGCTCAGGAATAAGATTGCAGACGATAGATAAACTACTTATAAGGTAACCAAAAGATTGATATGGATTGGCTTGACGCGCTTATCCTCGGGATTGTGCAGGGCCTCACGGAATATCTTCCGGTGAGTTCCAGCGGACATCTCGAGATATTCAAAGAGATACTCGGCATTGACCTGCCCGATGATGAAAACCTTCAGTTCAACGTGATTGTCCATGCAGCAACTGTATGCTCGACGCTTGTGGTGCTTTGGCCTCTGTTTGCGAAGCTTTGCAAGAGTTTCTTCACGTTCCGGCGCGATTCGGAATTCTATTATGTCTGCAAACTCCTTGTGTCGTGTATTCCGGTAGCAATCGTCGGGTTCTTTTTCAAGGACAAGGTAGAAGAGATTTTTGGCTCCGGACTGATGATTGTCGGCATATGTCTGTGTGTCACCGCCGCGCTTCTGCTGTTCGCTCATCTGAGCGATATGCGCGCATGCCGCGGCGGAGACGATAAGCTTGTTCCGGCCTCGCATGGACATGATATCCGATGGATCGACGCCATAGTGATCGGCATCGCGCAGGCAGTGGCTGTGTTGCCCGGCCTGAGCCGCTCGGGCACTACGATAGCCACAGGAATATTACTCGGCGACCGTCGCGACAAGGTTGCATCTTTCTCTTTCCTGATGGTGGTGATTCCGATACTCGGCGAATGTCTGCTCGATATAAAGGATATGATGGATCCAGCCAATACGGCTCAGACCGCCGTTGGGGTGATGCCCTTGATTATTGGGTTTGTATCCGCTTTTGTCGTGGGATGCGCCGCATGCAGCTGGATGCTGAATCTGGTGAAGAAAGGCAAGCTCGTATGGTTCGCCCTCTATTGTGTGGTGATGGGCGTGATATGTATGCTTTGGCAATAATCTGCGGGATATGGATTTTATAAGCGGAGAGACGATAGGAATCGACAAGCCATTGGGCTGGACCTCTTTCGATGTCGTGAAACGACTTCGAGGGGCGATACAGCGACGACTGCGCGTAAAGAAATTCAAGGTTGGTCATGCCGGCACACTCGACCCGTTGGCCACCGGCGTGCTCATCGTGTGCACCGGTCGCGCCACCCGGAATATCGAGCGGCTTCAGGAGGGCTCGAAAGAATATGTGGCTGAGATTACACTGGGAGCAACCACGCCGAGCTTCGACCTCGAGACCGAGATTGATGCCACATTCCCCTGGGAACACATCACCCGCGGCTTGGTGGATGAGATTCTGCCGCGCTTCACGGGAAGGGTGATGCAGGTGCCTCCGGTGTTCTCCGCAGTAAAAGTCGACGGCAAACGGGCATATAACCTTGCCCGAAAAGGTAAGGATGTGACCCTTAAGGCTAAACCTCTGGAGATAACCGAACTGGAGGTTGTGGATTTTGCCGCGCCGGTCCTCACTCTAAGAGTGGTCTGCAGCAAAGGCACATATATCCGGGCTCTCGCCCGCGATTTAGGCGAGGCCCTCGGTTCGGGAGCCCATCTCACGGGCCTCAGGCGCACACGTGTCGGAGATATCCGTCTTGAGGATTGCCTCCCTGTGGATAAGACTGTGGACCTTATCGCCTCCGGGCCGCTTGAATTTCCCGAGGATTACCGGACTCCGCCTGTGGCTTCCGAAGAATGATATAATATGACTCCGAAGAATGATATAATATAACAAGGTCGACGTGTCGGCCGCAGAAACGAACATATTTTTTATGAAACTTTCTCAATTCAAGTTTAAACTTCCTGAAGAGTTGATCGCCCAGTATCCGGCGGAAAACAGGGATGAATGCAGAATGATGGTTGTCGATGCCCGCACCGGCGAGATTTCGCATCATATTTTCAAGGATATCCTGAATTATTTCGATGAGGGAGACGTTATGGTCTTCAACGACACCAAAGTCTTCCCGGCGCGTCTTTATGGCAATAAGGAGAAGACGGGCGCCTGCATCGAGGTTTTCCTGCTCCGCGAGCTTAATGTGGAACAGAAATTCTGGGATGTTCTTGTGGAGCCTGCCAGAAAGATTAGAATCGGCAACAAGCTTTATTTCGGAGAGGATGAATCGATGGTGGCAGAGGTTATCGACAATACCACCTCGCGCGGCCGCACGCTCCGTTTCCTTTACGACGGTCCGCATGATGAATTCAAGAAGGCGCTCTATGCTCTGGGCGAGACGCCGCTGCCGGAATATATCCGCCGCAAGTCGGAGCCTGAGGATGCCGAGCGTTATCAGTGTATCTATGCCAGTAAAGAGGGCGCTGTTATGGCTCCTGCTGCCGGCATACATTTCAGCCGCGAGTTGTTGAAACGTCTTGAAATCAAAGGCGTGGAACGTGGCTTCCTCACCCTGCATTCCGGCCGTGGTAATTTCAAGGAAATAGATGTGGAGGATCTGACCAAACATCGCATGGATAGCGAGGAGATGATAGTGGATGAGGATCTGGTGGAAATTGTAAACGCTGCCAAGGACCGCAATTCAAATATATGCGCTGTCGGCACGAGCGTGCTCCGCGCCCTCGCAAGCGCTGTCTGCATGAACGGTCATTTGATGACTTACGAAGGGTGGACCAACAAGTTTATTTTCCCGCCTTATGATTTTACTGTCTGCAACTCGCTTGTATCCAATTTCCACATGCCCCTGAGCACCATGCTCATGATGGTGGCAGCCTTCGGAGGATATGAACATGTGATGAAGGCTTATGAGACTGCGGTGAAAGAGAAATACCGCTTCGGCGCCTACGGCGACGCCATGCTGATTCTGAAATAGCCTCTTTTTGACTCTATTGGGTCTCTACGCAAAAAAAATAGCCCATCCTGCAAAATTTCCGATGCAGGGTGGGCTATTCTTATGCCTTTCTTTCATCGGAGAAATACAAATTTGCTTGAACGAGGATGCGTTTTGAAGCTTTTTTACACAAAAAGTGCGTTAAAAAATCAAAAAGATGTGAAATTTGTTGTTTAAATATTTTTTTGTCACAAAACTTTGTATTAACTTTGCATCGTGTTTTTCATGGTATTAGATTTAAGGTTAGAGGATTAGTTGTCGGGAGACAATTAATCTTTTTTTTATGTTCGCGCGGCAATGGCGCGATAACGTTTAATTTGTTGAATATTAATCAGGTAAATGATTGGGCGCTCGTCAGGAGAATAATTCTGTCAGCACATCGAGCGACCGCAGGTTGGCTGTGCCGGGGAAATGGATGGCGTAATATCGCAGGAGCATGTTGAGGATACCCCGTCTTTCAGAACCGGAAAACTTATAGAATCTTAGGTTGGAGGGTTTCATCCTTGCAAGGATGGGAAGAAACGCCGTTTCCGCATAGGAGAGATAATCGCGGTGATTCGGAATCTCCGCAACCGGAATTCCGGCCCTCATGTCGAAAACGTCGCCCCGCTCGAGTTGCGAAAGATCAGGCATGATTCCTGCGAAATGGAGGAAAGAAGTGAGAAACCAGATATGGAAATTAGCGGTTCCCTCCTGTATACAATCCAGAAACGATATAGAATCGACAATGAAATCGAACGTATTCGGATCGGGCGAGGAATCGCGCAGGTAGCGGTTTAGGAATTCCGAGAGGAATATGCTTATTGCGGCTTTCACCGGATTGAAATAGATATCACGCCATATTCTTGCGGGAATAACTGAACCCAGAGTCTGAAGCTCTCTGTTGTTATGGAAACTGATTTCGCTTTCGACCACCGATAATGGCATGAGCCGTGCCTTTTTCATTCTTCCGCTTTTACCGCTGCCGGTAGGTGAGACAAACGACATTCTGCCGCGTGTCCTTGTATAAAGACTCACTACATTGCTCCGATCGTTATGTCTGACGATATCTATTACTATCCCGGTGATTTTCTCCAGCGCCATAATAAAGTAAAATTATAAAAATATGAGAACAATTGCAATTGGGGAATGTTGAAATATAGAGTGAGACAATATAAAAGATAAACACGATATCATTATAAAAAACATAAATACTATGGCAAACACTAAAAGTCTGAAAGGCACTCAAACCGAGAAAAACCTTGCTGCTTCATACGTAGCCGAGAGTTGTGCCTACACGCGTTATACCTTCTTTGCGCAACAGGCCCAGAAAGAACAATATTTCCAATATGCGAATATTTTCAACGAGACTGCCGCCAACGAATTGAGACATGCCAAAATCTATCTGCAATATCTTACAGAGGAAGGATGCACTACTCCTCCGATGGGAGTAGACGCCGGCATACTCGCCCCGACTGCCGCCAATCTTAAAGTAGCCGCGGCCGAGGAGGAGAAAGAGGGAGTGGAGATGTATACCAACGCGGCTAAGGTTGCCAAAGAGGAAGGCTTCGATGAGATAGCCGATCGTTTCCTTGCAATCGCCACGATAGAAAACCATCATAAGGAGCGTTTCGAGAAGATGAGCGAACGCATCGCGAACGGCACTGTATGGAAGAGCGACAAACCCGTCAAATGGCAATGTCTCGTATGCGGTTATATCTTCGAAGGCACGGAACCGCCGGAAAAATGTCCCGCATGTCATCATCCTTATCAGCACTTCGAGCGCGAAGAAGATAATATTTAATCGCGAAGAAGATAATATTTAATATAGTATCGGAATTTATAGATCCGCGGCATAAATGTCGCGGATTTTTTTGTTAATGCCCGAAAAACGGCTAAATTTGACGGTCGAAGAATTTGGTGTTCTTATGCGAAGAATTATATCATTTTTTGCGAAAAAATGTCATAAAAAAAGTCTATCTCTTTTCACAAAGAAATAGACCGAAAACCTTAATCTTATTTTAATACTATGAAAAACACATTGCAAAGATAATTAATAATTCCCGATTGATAAAAACTGATATTTTTGTGAATCGTTTGAATTAACATTTATTAATAAAATTCCCGCTTTTGATTGGAAAAACTGTATCAATATCTCTGGAAACACAGGATGCTTGGCCGCTCCCTGACGCTTGATGACGGGGCATCACTCGAGATTGTAGACCCGGGACGGCTGAATATGGATGCAGGTCCTGATTTCTCGAATGCGCGCCTGCGAATCGACGGCACCGACTGGGCCGGAAATGTGGAGATACATGTAAAGGCCTCCGACTGGTATCGCCACGGCCATGATCGCGACCGGGCCTATGATTCGGTGACGTTGCATGTGGTGGCCGTTTCCGACACGGAGATAAGGCGTGCCGACGGGCGGGTGATACCACAGCTTACGGCCACGTTTCCCGAAAGCTTTTTCGCAATGTATTCCACCCTTAGCGAAGGAATTGCAAACGTGAAATGCTCTTCGCAGATAAGCGAACTGCCTCAGCTCGTCAGGGAAGACTGGCTGGAGACTCTCGCTATGGAGCGCTTGCAGATGAAGGCACGCCGCATTCTTGATCTTGCGTCGGCATGTGGCGGCGACTGGGAGCGGGTATGTTTTATCACGCTTGCGCGTGCCCTGGGCTTCGGGCTCAACGGCGAACCATTCGAGATTATGGCACGCAGCGTGCCTCTTGCATACCTCAACCGTCATGCCGACAATCTGATGCAGCTCGAATCGATTCTTTTCGGGCAGGCCGGGATGCTCGACAGTTCCGAGAATATTTTCGATGAATATTATCAGTCCTTATGCAGAGAATATTACTTCCTCGCCCGCAAATATTGTCTGCGGCCCATGCGCCGCGATCTATGGAGATATGCCCGCACACGTCCCGGTAATTTTCCCCATCGTCGCGTGGCATTGCTGGCGGCAATCTCCGAAGGCGGCTTCCGGCTGATGTCGAGGATTCTCGAGGCGGCAGGAGATATCGAAAAAACAAAATCCCTTTTCGAAGTGGAACTCTCCTCCTACTGGCATAACCATCTGATGTTTGGAAGCGACTGCGGCACTGCGCCCGCTCTGCTCGGCGAGGGAAGCATATTGCTGCTGATGGTGAATATGGCGGCTCCGATTCTTTATGCCCACGGAGCTTTTCTGGGGGAGGCAGAAGATGCGGAGAAAGGCGTCGATTTGTGGAAACAGCTTAAACCGGAGTCTAATACGTTCATAAGATACTGGAAGGCCCTCGGCTTTGATTGCGCGGATGCATCGCGGAGTCAGGCGCTGCTTCAACTGCGTCGGGAATATTGCGATGCGGGACGTTGTCTCGACTGCCGTTTCGGCCACTGGCTATTGCGCGAGCGTGCGGGTGGATTCAGAAGCCTGAGTGACGTTTGTTTGCGGAAAAATGGCTAAATTTGCAGTGCCTTGACATTACCTGAGTTTTAAGGGACGGAGTCGAAGGTTTTAAGAGCAAAAAATAAAGTCTGATTGTTATAAATACATGGCGGCATATAAAGACAGGAAGAAGGCGCCGACGGGTGCCGACAGGATATTGGTAAGGGAAAACCGAACAGACGCGACGCTTCCCCTCATGGAATTTATCGCCGGGATGTTTCCGGACACATCGCGAGGCGATATAAAAAAATGGATGAAATATGGCCATCTGAAAGTGGACGGAGTCATTACTCATCTTTTCAACGCTCCGGTGGCTCCCGGTTCGAAGGTAGAACTCAATCTGAGCCGTCCTTTCCCCACGTTCCGTCATTCTCGTGTCGAGATCGTATATGAAGATGAACACATCATCGTGATAAACAAAGGCTATGGCCTTCTCTCCGTATCTACCCAGAGTCATCGCAAAGAGGAGAACTCCTATGATATTATCCGCAACTATGTGAAGGAGGTGAACCCTTCCAATAAACTGTTTCTTGTTCATCGGCTCGATCGCGACACTTCGGGGCTGATGATGTTCGCCAGAACGGAAGAAGCTCAGGAAGCTTTGCGCCATAACTGGAACAATATGATTCTCGAACGCCTATATGTGGCAGTGCTCGAGGGGTATCTCGAAGAGGATAAAGGATTCGTGAAAAGCCGACTGAAGGAGAATTCTCAATTTGTGGTGTATTCCACAGAGAATGAGGATGAAGGGAAACTTGCCGTGACGCATTATGAAGTGCTCGGCCGTGGCAACGGCTATACGTTGGCTCATTTCTCACTCGATACCGGGAGGAAGAATCAGATCCGCGTCCACGCCTCGGAAATGGGACATCCTATTGCCGGCGACCGTAAATACGGTGCGAAAACGAGTCCTCTTCATCGTCTGGCGCTTCATGCCAGAACCCTGCGTTTCGCGCATCCCATAACCCGGAAGGACATGAATTTCGAGACCCCGATTCCACCGCGGTTCGCCGCCGCCATACGCCGCAGGCTTTCCTGAACATTTTATTTGCGATTATGAAAATAGACACATCCACATATTATCCTGAGGCCCTTCTGCCGGAAGATCCTGATGAGGAACGGAAAGAGTCCGAGATGCAGGCGGTTAACCCTGAGGATTCCCACCGGGAAGAGGAAGAAAAAAAACAGGAACAGAAGGCTGCCGAAATCCGGGGAGATTATGAACCTTCCGGTTCGGAGGGGGAAAGAATTGCCGATGGAATGGCCACATTCCTGTCGTGGGCGCTTGTGCCGCTCATGATGCCCGTATACGGAATACTGCTTGCCTTCAATCTTTCTATACTCGCGTTCACTCCCTTCGCGTCGAAGCTGGTGTTCACGCTCATCACGGTAGCCTTTAACCTTGCCGTGCCGGCATTGCTGGTCTATCTGCTGAAGAGAATTGGCGTGGTTCAGGATATCGGTCTCAACGGGCAGAAGGAGAGGCTTATTCCTTACATCATCACAATCTTGTGCATGGGAGGCACCGGCCTGTTTATGTGGCATAAAGAGGCGCCGATGTGGCTGGTGATGTTCTTCCTCGGAGGGGCAGTTGCCGGCCTTGTGAACATGCTGGTGAACTTCCGTTGGAAAATCAGCGCCCATGCCGCAGGCATAGCCGGGATTGTTGCCCTGATGATACGCATCATCCGCGATGGTTTTCCCCAGACCGGAGCTTTCACATGGTTGCTTGTAACCATCATACTTGCCGGACTTCTCGGTTCGGCGCGCGTATGGCTCGGTCGCCACACGGTCTGGCAGGTTATCGCCGGATATGCCGTCGGTTTTCTGTCGGTGATACTGATGACGCTTATCCGCTGACGGCCGCGGCTTTTACAGCGGCATCAACCGCCGCCCCGGCGAAACCTGTATATTTTTTACGAACAACTTTCAGAAACGATGAAATACAATTATGAAAGGCGCTTTACGCATGAGGTAAAGACCGGAAATCTCGGAATAGGCGGCAAGAATCCCGTGCGTGTTCAGTCAATGACCAACACCGATACCAACGATATAGAGGGGAGTGCGCTTCAGACTCTTGAGATTGCCCGCGCCGGCGGCGAGCTTGTCAGGCTCACCACGCAGGGAGTGCGCGAGGCCGCCGCTTTGGGCAAGATTAAAGAGCGGGTGCGTGAACTCGGGTGCGATGTTCCTCTTTCTGCCGATGTCCATTTCAATCCCAAGGCCGCTTTCGAAGCCGCGCTCCATGCCGATAAGGTTCGAATCAACCCGGGCAATTTCGTGGATGCCGCGCGCACATTCCGCAAGCTTGAATTCACCGATGAGGAATATGCCTCGGAAATCCGCAAGATAGAGGAAGCTTTTGTGCCGTTTCTGCGTCTTTGCCGGGAGAGAGGTGTGGCGATACGTTTGGGCGTGAACCATGGATCCCTTTCCGACAGGATAATGAGTCGCTATGGCGATACTCCGGAGGGAATGGTGGAATCCGTGATGGAATTTCTTGAGATATGCCGCAAGGAGAAGTTCGATGATTTGGTGATATCTATCAAAGCTTCCAACACTGTGGTGATGGTGCGAACGGTCCGTCTGCTTGTGGAGAGGATGGATGAGAGGGATATGACTTTTCCGTTGCACCTGGGCGTGACTGAAGCCGGCGATGCGGAGGATGGCCGGATAAAGAGCGCGGTCGGCATCGGAGCATTATTGGCCGATGGCATAGGCGACACTATCCGAGTTTCTCTCAGCGAGCCTCCTGCAAATGAGATTCCGGTGGCTATAGCTTTGCGCGATTATATTTCGAAACGGGAAGGACACGCCCCCGTCTCTGAACCGAAAAACCGGATCAAGGGAGTTTCCCGCGATTTTTCCGATCCTGTGCCGGGAAATGCTCCACGCATGATTTCTGTCGGCAATGACTTTGCCGAGGGAGTGCCCGACTCATGGCTGAAGATAGATACATCGGCTTCTTTAGATGATGTTCCGGCCGACAGGGTAGTTGTGTTGACGACAAAACATGCCAATCCTGTCGGAGACATCGCTTCCTGGATCGACCGCTTCCAGAGCGAAGGCCATCGCAATCCGATTATAATTTCACTCGCCTACGGCACAACGGATGCCGACTTGCTCCGGGTGATGGCCGGCGCTGATTTCGGAGCTCTTCTGCTCGACGGATACGGCAACGGCATATCTCTCGAAGCTCCGGGTGTGGATCGGGAGGTGCGCGTGGCCACCGAGCTCGGCATCCTCCAGGCGGCAAGGCTCAGGGTGAGCAAGACGGAATATATCGCGTGTCCCAGTTGCGGCCGCACGCTATTCGATCTCCCCAAGACCCTGCAGGAAGTAAAGAAAGCCACGAAAGATTTCAAGGGGCTGAAAATCGGCGTGATGGGATGCATCGTAAACGGCCCCGGCGAAATGGCCGATGCCGATTACGGATATGTCGGTGCCGGACCCGGACGGGTGAGCATCTATCGCGGAAAAGAACTTGTGATAAAGAATATACCGACAGCCGAGGCGTTGCCCGCATTGCTCTCCCTTATTCGCAAGGAACGTCCCGATATCTGCAAATAGGAATCTTCTCGAAACTGCGGCATACAAAATTAGCCCCCTGCCTTGATTTCCACAGGCAGGGGGCTTGTTTTAGGTTTCGCGAAACGATTGTTCAGGATTATTTAAGCGACCATTCCACGCCGTTCTTTGTGTCCTTGACATCGAAGCCGAGGGCTGCGAGCTTGTCGCGTATCAGGTCGGAGGTGGCCCAATCTTTCTGCTCTTTGGCGTTCTTGCGGATATCCATCAGAAGGTCGACTGCTCCCTCGAAAGGTTTCATGTCCGATTCCTTGCTATCCGTCCCCGTCTTGATGCCGAGAAGATCCACAAGCATCGTGTCGAAGAGATGCCGCAGCTTGGCGAGATCTTCACTGTTGAGCTTGATGTTGCCGTCGGCGGCGGAGTTCACCGTTTTGCCGGCTTCGAACAGGGTGGCTATTACCATCGGAGTGTTCAGATCGTCATCCATGGCGTCGTAGCATTCCCCTAAGTAGTCGGGCACTTCGGCCGTGGATTTCTCTGCGGGCAGAAGATTCTTGAGGCGTCGGTAGATATCGAGCATCTTCTGCAGAGCCTTTTCGGCTGCCTGCAGGGCATCGTTGGAGAAATCGACCGTGCTCCGGTATTGCGCCTGAAGGATGAAGAAGCGGATCACCATCGGCGAATAAGCCTGTGTCAGCAACGGATGCGAGCCGTCGAAGAACTGCTCGAGGGTGATGAAGTTGTTGTAGGATTTACCCATCTTCTTCCCCTCGATGGTAATCATGTTGTTGTGAACCCAGAAGTTGACGGCCTGATGTCCCTGTGCGGCCACGCTCTGCGCGATCTCGCATTCATGGTGGGGGAACATCAGGTCAAGGCCGCCTCCATGAATGTCGAAGGTTTCGCCGAGATATTTCTCGCCCATCGTTGAGCATTCGAGGTGCCAGCCCGGGAATCCTTCGCTCCAGGGCGAAGGCCAGTGCATTATGTGTTCGGGCGATGCTTTCTTCCAGAGCGCGAAATCGAGAGGATTGTGTTTCTCATCCTGACCGTCGAGAGCGCGGGTGGTGTTGAGAAGGTCCTCTATGTTGCGTCCCGAAAGAATGCCGTAGTGATGGTCGCGGTTGTATTTCTCGACGTCGAAATAGACCGAGCCGTTGCTCTCATATGCGTATCCGGCGTCGAGAATTTTCTTAACATATTCGATCTGCTCGATGATATGTCCCGAAGCGTGCGGCTCGATACTCGGCGGAAGCACGTTGAGCGCCTCCATGTCATGATGGTAGCGGTTCAGGTAGAGTTGCACCACCTCCATCGGCTCGAGCTGTTCGAGACGGGCCTTTTTTGCAATTTTGTCCTCGCCGGAATCCGCATCATGCTCGAGGTGGCCCACATCCGTGATGTTGCGGACATATCTCACCTTATATCCTAAATGACGCAGGTAGCGGTAAAGGACATCGAAGGTTATGGCCGGGCGCGCGTGTCCCAGATGAGCGTCGCCATAGACTGTCGGACCGCACACATACATACCGACATGCCCCTCGTGGATGGGCTTGAAAGGCTGTTTGGTGCGTTTCAGCGAATTATATAGAAAAAGCTGGTGCTCCATCTTGAGAAATGCTCTTGGAAGTTTCTTAGTTATTGCCGATGCCAGGCTTCACGTTGCGGGGAACGATCTCGCCGAAGTGGGCTTCATATTTCTTGATATTGTCGGTGAGAGCCATGAGAAGCTGTTTGGCGTTCTCCGGGGTCATCATCACGCGGCTCACAACCGGTGCCTGCGGCATACCGGGGGCTGCGAAAATGAAATCAATAAGGAACTCATTGGGGCCGTGGCCGATCATTGCGAGATTGGTGTATTTCCCGTCGGCGATTTCGGGACGGAGTTGAATCTGAAGCTGGTTTTCTTTATTTTCCATTTTGTGTTTCTTATTTATTAATGATGATATTTTCCGTCTGCCACGTCATTTTATCTTCATGCTCGACAACGGAATAACAAAGATAGCAAAAAATTGCGATATTTATTCGTCAATTCGTATGATTTCTTGCTCCGAGGTGTCGCATTCGGCGGAGTTTTCGGTGGACTCGGTTTCTCGGGTTTCGGAAACGATGCGACCGTCGGCCATGGAGACGACGCGGTCAGCGATGAGGGTCATAGTGGGGTCGTGGGTCACAATCACGAAGGTCTGGCCGAGGCGTTGGCGTAGGTCGGCGATCACGCCGCTGATCTCATCGCGGTTGCGGGAGTCGAGGCTTCCTGTGGGTTCATCGGCGAAAATCACCTTGGGATCGTTCACGAGTGCGCGGGCTATCGCGGCCCGTTGACGCTCACCGCCCGACAGTGCCGACGGTTTGTGGGTAAGCCTGTCGGCAAGACCGAGTATCGAGAGGAGTTCGGCGGCTCGGTCCATGGCCTTGCGGCGCGACATGCCGGCGATCATGGCCGGGATAGCCACATTCTCGCAGGCTGTGAATTCCGGCAACAGCTGATGAAACTGGAAGATAAAGCCGATGTTACGGTTGCGGAACTCCGAAAGCCTACGGTCCTTCATCTCTGATATGTCGGTGCCGTCGTAGATTACGCGTCCGCTGTCCGGGATATCGAGAGTGCCGGCAATCTGAAGCAGGGTGGTCTTCCCCGCGCCGCTCGGACCCACGATGGTGATGATCTCGTTGCTGCCGATGTTGAGCGAGATGTCATTGAGCACTTTCAGCTGACCGTAGCTTTTGCAAATATTTCTCAGTTCTATCATATCCACTTGAATGAGTCTTATTCTGCTATGAGTTTCATTATTACATGGTTGGCGAGGTAGAGGCCGAAAATGGCAGGAATGGTCATAAGCGTGCCGAAAGAGGAACGCTTGTTTTTCTCATCGAGCTCAATCACCGAATTGCGGTGTGGCGCCTCGGTGCTGGCCACCACGCGGAGATTCCTGCGGATTCCCTCCTTGCGAAGGCGTTGCCTCACGGCTCTCGCCAGACCATCCTCGCGGGTCTCGCTTATGTCGAAATAGCCGATCTTTGTCGGATCGCTCCTTCCTCCGGCACCCATGGAGGAGATGATAGGAATACGGTGTTCGAGACAGTGTTTGATCACAGCCATTTTAGGAGCTACCGTATCTATGGCATCAATCACATAATCGACATCATCGCCTATGATTCGCGCCACGTTCTCCGCATCTATATATTCGCGAAAAGCGTCGATGAGCATGGCCGGATTGATGTCTGCGCAACGGAGCGCGAACAGTTCGACCTTCGGCTTGCCGACAGTGGAACGGAACGCCACCGCCTGACGGTTGATATTGCTCTCGGCCACGCAGTCGGCATCGACAATCAGAAGACGGCCGACGCCCGAGCGGGCCAACGCCTCAACGGCATAGCCACCCACGCCGCCCGTGCCGATCACGGCCACGGCGGATTCCGAAAGACGCTTCATCGCCGCCTCGCCGAGGAGGCGACGCGTCCGGTCGTCCCACAGCTCCATCAATTGGAACCGGCGGGGAGGAGGCTCCCCTTGAAACCGGTTTCTTCGATTGTCTTGATGATTTCCGCAGCCTTGGCTGCATCATCGGGCACACCGTGGCATTCGAGCACCTTGTCGGCGCTCTCCACCTCCATATCCCACTGCATATCGGGGAAACGGCGCGTAACCGCCTCCATTATCGCGGCCCTGCATCCGCCGCATCTTGCGTTAGTCTTGAATTTCATATTATTATAGAAATTTTGTAATTATTAGTGTTATGTCACAAATGCGGCTCGGCCATTGGTATTTATGCTATTTTGCCGGTTTCGAGTTCCGATTTAAGAAACTGGAAGAGGTAGACGGCTCCCTGATAGTATAGGCCACATTCGGGATCGTTGAGTTTCGCGAAGGTGGCTGATGAATAAAGTTCGTCAAGTGCCCGGCGAATGTCCCAGCCATATTCTGCCATAAGCATCTCGGTGAGTTCAGCCGTAAGGCATTCTATTTGAAACTGGATATCCTGTGTCATAATTTGCTGTAGTTTAGGAATTCTACGGCTTTGGGTGTGCCAAAGAAGTATTGAACTGCATGGTCGCCACGGAATTTCAGCTCTTCAATCAATGCGGAGACTGACAAATATCCCATAATGTAACGACGAATCTGCACTCCGACTGTATCATCTGCTATCGGACCGATTACGATATCATAGTTGTGTGCCGGAATATCAGAATTATTCTTGCGATTCATCACTACAAATTCTGCCCATTCCTCGCTATAGTCAGGGAAGATTTTTATAATCAATCCTTCTCTTTTAGCCTTTTCTTCATCAAATTCAAAGCACGATAAAGTGGGCTCTCCATCGTTTAGAATTCGGGTTGTACGAATGGCCATTGCCATTGCTTGGTCCGGATCGGCGTTTAGATAGAACCCCTGCCCGAAATCTTTGCCCCGTTTGCTGCGAGAAAGATCAATTTTATCGATGGGCACGTTGGATCCGTGATAGAGTTTTGTCATATCTTCCCTCCTTCCCTTTGGCAAATGACTTGAAGGTCGGAGACCGCATCATCAATGGAGAGTGTATGTTCGGCGGCATAGCAGTCAAGAAGGAAATCAATTCCTGTAAAACGGCGTAGATAGGCGTAAGCCTGTGAGGAGGAGAGTTTGTGCTTCTGTGCAAAAGCTCCAACGCACGCCACTACATATTCTATTTTATCAAATATATCCTTTTTGTCCATGACTATGCTTTATTGCTACAACACTTTTATGTCAACCGCAAATTTACAATTTTTTTTGAGGTACCGATTGACTATACCGAAAAATTATAAACTATTTGAGTTTTATGCGGTTTATGCGGAGCGAGTTGGTAACTACGCAGAGGGAGGAGAGGGCCATGGCGGCCGATGCGAACATCGGGGAGAGGAGTATTCCCGCGGAGTAAAGGGCTCCCGCGGCTATCGGAATACCCGCCACATTATATATGAACGCCCAAAAAAGGTTTTCACGTATAATCCTGAATGTGGCTTTGGAGAGTCTGACGGCTTTCGGAAGCGACGACAGCTTGCCGCCTACTATGGTGAGGCGCGCCACTTCTATCGCTATGTCCGATCCGGATCCCATAGCTATCGAGACATCTGCGGCGGCAAGCGCCTGCGAATCGTTGATGCCGTCGCCGGCCATGGCAACAATGTGTCCCTCTTTGCGCAACTCCTCTACACGTTCCTGTTTCATGCCCGGCATCATAGCGGCGCGGATATCCTCTATGCCGGCTTCTCTGCCGACATAATCAGCGGTAGACTGCCTGTCGCCCGTGAGCAGCTCCACGTGAATACCTAATTTCTGCAATTCCTTAATGGAATGGGGGGCGTCGGGCCGCAATTTGTCGTGCACGCTGAAGGCCGCCACCGGATTCCCGTCGCGTCTGACCTCCACTACTCCGGCACCTTGTCGGAGCCATTCATCCACGGCCTTGCGATATTCGGGGCCGCTCTCCTTGCCGGTGGCCGGGGCGCCGATCTCATATCTTATACCGGCTGATTCGCAAAATATCCCCTTGCCGGCTACATAGTCGTAGCTGTCGGGCTCTATGGGAGAGATGCCGTCGGCCGCAAGCCGGTCGGTCACGGCTCCGGCAAGCGGGTGTATGCTTCTGTTCTCGGCACCGAACATCACGCCGAGGGTATGACGGAGCATCTCCTCGTCGGAAGTGTCGGCCACCATCTCATCGGCCACCGGCTTCCCTTCGGTGATTGTTCCTGTCTTGTCGAGCAGAAGAGTATCGGTTTTCGCCAGACTCTCCAGCGCTCCGGCATCCTTTACGAGAATCCCCTGACGCGCACCGCGTCCCACGCCCACCATCACCGCCGTCGGCGTGGCGAGACCGAGGGCGCAGGGACATGCTATGACGAGCACCGACACCGAACACACGAGCGCGATCGGCAGGTTATCTTTACCCAGAGCCGTCCATACGCAGAAGGTGATGATGGCTATCACCATCACCGCCGGCACGAACACGGCAGCCACTTTGTCGACAAGCCGCTGAACAGGGGCCTTCGAACCCTGAGCCTCGCGCACGGCACGTATTATGCGGGAAAGCCCCGTGGTTTCGCCCACTTCAAGAGCCGTGACGGTCATTGTTCCGGCGGTGCAGACGGTGCCTGCGGACACTTTATCACCCGGATTCTTCTCCACGCCGACAGGCTCTCCTGTCAGCATGCTTTCGTCGGCCACCGTCGAACCGGTCAGCACCTTGCCGTCGACAGGAATCTTCTCTCCCTGCCGCACAAGAAGTATGTCGCCCTGTTGGATCTCCGCCATCGGCACGCGCCGCGTGCTTCCGTCGGGAAGCTGCAGCGTGGCTTCGTCCGGCTGCAGGCCCATCAGCGCCTTGAGAGCCAATCCTGTGGAATGGCGGCTGCGCATCTCCATGAGTTTCCCCGTGAGTACGAACGCAATGATCATCGCTGCCCCTTCATAATAGAGGTCGGCGTTGATGGACTGAGAGGTCAGAATGTCCGGCCGGACAGTATTGAAAACGCTGAAAATGAAGCTCGCGATTGTGGAAATTGCCACAAGGCTGTCCATGTTCGGAGCGCCTGCCAGTATCGCGCGGAATCCCCGTTTGTAGAACCCCGAGCCGCAATATGCCATTACAATGAGTGTCATGGCCATATAGATCCATGCATCGGCGAAAAAGTGGACGCCCGACATGCATAGGACCATCATAGGGATTGTGAGCAACCACGCTATCCCTACCTTGCGTTTGGTATCATCATATGTAGCCTTTTCACGACGTTCTGTCTCTTCGGCCGCCTTGACTTCCGATGCAGCCACAATCATCTCATATCCCGCCTTCTTTACGGCTTCGGCAATCGCTTCCGGATCGGTTACGGAGGAGTCCCAATCTACCGATGCAGAAGATGTGGCGAAGTTCACCGATGCATTTTTTACACCGGGACAACCCGCGATAGTCTTCTGCACGGTGGCGGCGCAAACGGCGCACATCATTCCGGCCACCGGGAAAACCTCATGCCGTTTCTTTTCCTTCATTCCGCTATTTCTTTATTCCTTTATCCTTATGCGCCATGCCTTGGGGTAGAGATTGTTGGCACGGCTGCCGATATTCTTGACCAGCCCGAGAGGATGGCCTTTATATCTGACAACGACAAAGCCCCGCGGAGTGTTTGCCGGAAGAGTTATCGCCTCATGGCGCAGATAGGCGAGTGCCGTGGGCTCGTCGACATCCGCCGCAGGCCTGCTGTCGGACTTAAAAGCAGTAGAAAGCACAGATTCCGAGGCAGGCACCTCCTCCTTACCTTTGGCGACAGTGGCGGGGATGCCGATGCAGATAGGTTTTGTGGCGGCCTCAAGTCTGCGCATGAAGATTTCGGGGCGCATGCGTGGAGCCGGAGCGAAATCGCCCTCCTTGCGGAGCACGGCGGCAAAAAGACCTTCGCCGCGCGTGACGTGCGGCATGAAGCGGAGCACGGGATAGGGGGTGTCGAAACCTTTCGCTATGCCGAACTCTTCCGGCAGTTCCGGATCGAATGGCGTAAGGCCCAACTCCTCGACCATGAAGCGGACGTTATCCTCATTTTCCTCGCGGTTGAATGTGCAAGTGGAGTATATCAGGAAACCTCCCGGCTTGAGTGTGCGGAAGGCATCGGTCAGGATGGCGCGCTGCAGTGTGGCGCATTGCCGGATAAGACCCTTATTCCATTGGGTAAGAGCCACCTCCTCTTTGCGCATCATTCCCTCGCCTGAACAGGGAGCGTCGACAGCTACAATGTCGAAACTTTCCGGCAGCGATGCGAACGCCGATGTCGGAGAATTGGTGACTACAATATCCGGATAGCCCCATTTTATCAGGTTCTCGCGCAAAACGGCCGCGCGTGAGGCCACGAACTCATTTGCCACTACCAGCGAACCATCGGGCAGAGCATTGATCAGAGAGGTTGTCTTGCCGCCGGGGGCTGCGCACATATCAAGCACGCGTAGCGGCGAGCCGGTGTCAAGAGCCATCGGCACGATCTTTTCCGCCAGGGCCTCATATATCATCGAAGAGGCGTCCTGAACATAGAACACTCCCGCATGGAGCAAAGGATTGAGAGTGAAGCGGGGTCTCTCGGGAAGATAGTAGCCGTTGGCACACCAGTCCACGCGCTCGAGGTCACCGTATCCGGCGTCTGCGGCGTTCCTCGATTTGCGGCCATTCATTTTTATTGAAATCTCCGGCGGTCTCTGCATGGCTGCAAAGAATTCCCCGGCTTCGTCGCCGAGGAGGTTTTCCATCTGTTGTCTGAATTCGTCGGGGAATGTCATTTCTGAGTAGTTTCTAACAAAATTAACAAAAATTGGGGAGATGAAGATGATGGTATTTCATAAACTTGAGTAATTTTATTAATTTTGTGAACATGAGCGAAGCCGCGTTATATCTTATACCCGTGAATATCAGCGATGCCCCATTGGAAAATGTGATTCCGACGGGCAATCTGCGATTGGTCAAAGATATAAAATACCTCATAGTGGAGAATGTGCGCACCGCCCGCCGTTTCCTGAAACGATGGGACAAGAGTTTCGACATAGATTCGATCACATTCCATGAGCTGAACCGGCATACGGATCCCGCGGAGGTTTCCGGCTGGCTCGATCCCCTTCGGCGCGGAGAATCCGTCGGCGTGATGAGTGAGGCGGGGTGTCCGGCGGTTGCGGACCCCGGTTCGCTGGCGGTGGAGGGCGCCATGCGCGAAGGACTGAAAGTGGTGCCCCTCGTCGGCCCCTCAAGTATCCTGATGGCGCTCATGGCTTCCGGCTTCAACGGGCAGGGATTTGCTTTCAACGGCTATCTGCCGATCGATGAGAAAGAGCGGGCAAGAGCCCTCCGCGAGCTCGAAAACGAATCGCAGCGACGCAATCGCACGGAAATATTTATAGAAACCCCTTATCGCAACAACGGCATGGTCCGATTCCTTAGCGAGCATCTTTTGCCGGACACGAGATTATGCGTGGCCTGCGACGTCACGGATCCGGAGCACGAAAGCATCCGCACGATGGCTGCTCCTAAATGGCGCGATGTAAAGGAGAACTACGACAAACGTCCGGCCGTATTCCTGATTTTCAGGGGCGATTCCGTGCATGAACAGAAAGGTAAAGGAGGAGGTCGCCATGTGCGCTAAACGGATAAGATTCACCGACCATCCTTCATTGCCATTCGAGGAATGGGAAGACTCCCGGAGCGCGGAGCGTCCGTGGTTCCCCGGTCAGCGGCACTATCCGGATTCCGGTAAAGATCAAGACACCGACCTCGGTATCGCCGATGCCGACCGCAACGTCGACCGACGCCCGGAACGCAATCTGCATTATATCTCGCTCGGGTCCGGATCAAGCGGCAATTGCTGTTATGTCGGTTCATCTGCCGGCGGAATCATTATCGATGCCGGCGTGAAGACAGAGGATGTGGAGAGAATGCTTCTTGCAAAAGGCATTTCGATGAAATCCGTCAAGGCACTTCTCATCACCCACGACCATTCCGACCATGTCCGCTATGCCTATAATATGGTGCGCAACAACAAGCATATGCGTATTTTCTGCACGAACCGCGTCCTCAACGGCATCCTGCGTCGCCACAGTATCTCGAAGCGCATCAAGGAATATCATACGCCAATCTTCAAAGAAATACCCTTCAGGATTCTTGATTTTGAGATTACGGCTTTTGAAGTTCCCCATGACGGAACCGACAATATGGGCTTCTCCATCGAGTTCGATTCGCGGAGGTTTGTGCTCGCCACCGACCTGGGGGCCGTCACCGAACGTGCGCGTCATTACATGAGTCTTGCCAACTATCTCGTGATAGAGGCCAACTATGACCTCGACATGCTCCGAAACGGGCGCTATCCTGAATATCTCAAGGCGCGCATCCAGACCGAAAACGGACATATGGACAACCGCGACACCGGCGCATTCCTGCGCGAGATCGTGAACCCAGGTCTTCAATATGTTTTCCTCTGTCATCTGTCGCAGGACAACAACACGCCGGCGAAAGCCATCCGGGCAGTGCGCGACGCACTGACGAGCGCCGGAAAAACAGTGGGCAACGCCTGCGAGATAATACGCGACCGCAAAGCCGACGTACAACTCATGGCGCTGCCCAGATTCGAACCTTCCCGACTCTTTATTTTCCGGCCGGTTTCATGACAAGCCGCGTGATATTTGGTTTGGCAAAAAGTCTGCCAGCGAATTCAGCGAGCGAGTCAGGCGACAAGGCCTTCACTTCGGCCTCATAATTCGAGTGCATATCCTCTCCGAATCGGTCATAGGCATGGAGCACTGAATTCCAGTATCCGTTGTCGGAATCGCGCTCATCTATATTCTTCAGAGCAAATCCTTTCTCTTTCTCCACTTCGGCCGCGGTGATGAAGCCGGGATCGCTGAGTCTGCCGACGGTCTGTTCCACAATGGCGAGGCATTCATCCTCCTTGCCCGGTTCCACGCGGATATAGACAGGCATAAGGAATTGCGGAGCATCGTCGCCGTTCATCCCGGCGTTGAGGCCGATGTGAGTGCGCACGCCGTAGGTCCAGCCCTTCTCCTCGCGGATATCATCGCGCAGTTTCGCCGACAGGATGTTGCCTAAAGCATGAGCTTTAACAAGCGTCGGAAGATCATAATCCGCCGCCCCTGTATAGAGGGAATAAGTGATGGATGCCGGTGTCTCCATGGTGCGCTCGTAGACACTCTTTGTGTTGCCGCGTGCATAACGGTAACCAATGTCGCGTTGTCGCTCTATGGTTCCGTCGCCCGGAAGAGAGGCTATATATTTCTCTACACACCTGCGCAGGGAATCCTCATTGAAATTGCCCGATACGAAGAAAGAGAAATCGGAGAAATTGGAGAATCGTCCTTTAGCGTTGCGAATCAGGCGGTCGAGATTTATCTTATCCAGATCTTCTGTTTTAAGCTTCATGCCCAGAGGATGGTGGGCATAGACATTGGCATGGATCGAATCGCCCATTTCGAATGTGGGGTTGGTGGTCTGGCTCTCGAGCTTCATCCGCTGGTTGGCTATGAGAGTGGCAAATGTCTCCGGGTCGGCATGCAGTGAGGTGGCTTTGAGATGAAGTGCCTGCATGGCTTTGTCGAGGTCGGCCGGAGTGGTGGATACCGCGATGCGGTCTTCCATGTTCTCGACCTGAAGTTTCACATCCGCCTTATGTCCGGCAAGCACTTTGCGAAGCCCCGATGCCGAGTGCGGGCCGAAAGCCGATACTTCGAGTACATCATTCATCAGCAGACAGTCGGCCGCTTCCTCCGGATTATAGAACTGCGACACGCCGCCGGGACTGTAAGCCTGGATGAGGATATTGTCGGGTTTCTCCGAGTTATGGCGCAGATAGACTTTCGCGCCGTTGGATAGAGTCCATATCTTTGCGCCGAAGCGGTCGAGTTTTTGCTCTTTCACCACCTTTCCGGCTACCGGCTCCGAAGCCAGAATCGGTTGTCCGGAGAATGTGTCGGCATATTCAGGCAACTCGGCGGCATTCACCGAGCGCCATGCTGCGGCGATATCTTCGGATGTGAGTTTAGATGCATCAGCGGGGAGATATGTCATCAGCACGATGTTTTTCTCGCCATCTCCGGCTATCTCGGCGAATCTGCGGTTCACATCAGCGAGTTTCACCATTGCCATCACACCCTTCATCATCTTGTAATAAGCCTCTTCCGAAGGTATCGAGCCCCCGTCGATAAAATGTTTTACGTAGCGCCGCGCAAAATCCGTATTGTCGATGGTGGCGCGGTTCACATAGCGGGAATCGAGCGCCGAACGGTAATCGATCTTTGCGCGGTTGAACTCTGTTTCGAGGAATCCTTTATCGGCCGCGCGTTTCACTTCGGAGGCTATCGCGCGCACGCATTCCTTCTCCCGGCCGGGGCGCGCGGTGGCCCTCACTGTCCATGCCCTCGGATTGCGTGAAAGCAGGAATTTCACATCGCCCGTACCGGTGTTCGTCAGCGGAGCGCCATCGGCGCGTTCCGCCTCGTCAAAGCGTTCTGCCAGCATGGCGGCGGCGATTTCCATAATATAACGCTCACGGAGCAGGTCGATGGTGGCTTTATCGCCGCTCTCAAGATCCGGGTGCTTTATGAAGAGCTGTATCGAGGCGGTTTGCAATTCCGGGTCGGAAGCCACGCTCGCTATTATCCCTTCGTTGTCGGGCACGGTATAGACAGGTGTTTTCATGGCCTTGCTTCCGGGCTTGATGGATGCAAAACGGCTGCGGAGCATTGTCTCCATCTCCTTCGGGTTGAAATCGCCTACAATAACGATAGCCTGGTTTTCGGGCGATTGCCATTTCTCGTAGAAATCGCGGAGCACCCGGGGAGAAAAGTTTTCCACCACCTCCATCTTCCCGATCGGCATACGTTCGCCATAGCGGGAGCCTGCATAGACCGCGGGCAGGGATTTCTCAAGCAGGCGCGTCATGGCATTGCCGTTGCGCTGGCGCCATTCACCCTTCACCACGCCCCGCTCCTTGTCGATCTCCTTGGGGTCGAGCGTGAGTCCGCAACTCCAGTCGCGTAAAATCAGGAGGCATGAGTCGAGCGTGGATTGACGCGTTGTCGGAACCTGACAGATGTTGTAGACCGTTTCGTCGGTAGATGTGTATGCATTGAGATTGGCTCCGAATTTCACGCCTACGCTCTCCAGCCAAGTGATAAGGGAATTGCCCGGAAAATGTTCCGTCCCGTTGAAGCACATGTGCTCTAAGAAATGAGCGAGCCCACGCTGGTTCTCCTCTTCGTTTACCGAGCCAGTGCGGCATGCTATGAAAAAATCCGCCATGCCTTTGGGCGACCGGTTCTGCCGGATATAATAGGTATATCCGTTGGGGAGCTTGCCCGTGAGGACCGCAGTGTCGGCCGGAATGGGATTTTTTGCCTGCGCTCCCAAAGAGAGGAGGATAGAAATTCCAAGAATCAGTTTTTTGATGTTTGCCATATTTTTATGTTATGAGAATTTATTTGTTATCAATTGTTTAGAAGGCCGCTCCTATCGCTGCCGACCATCCCTTGCCCGGGGAGTTGCCCTTAATGAACTGCATACCGAACCTTGCGTCGACATATAGAGCGATGCGTTTGCTGACGCTTTTCGACAGGCGCATTGTCAAATCCGCCGTTCCCGAATTCGATGCCATACGGCGGAAACTTTCGGTGAAATCGGAGGTCAGTCCCCGGGCGTCATCCTGTCGCTTTTTTTCGAGATAGATATCGCTTTTCAGAGGGTTGTGGATGGTGCCGCAAACCATGAACGAGGCGTGAATATTCAGCGGAATGGAAAATGAGGCCATTGCTTTGAGGCGTCCGTAAAGACTGTTGACTGTGAAATATCTCACCGGGTCTCTATGGTTCTGATGCTGTCGGTTGTAACCTCCTTCGGCTTCGACGGAGAATGAACGGGACATACGGAGCGGCGACTGCCAGAGGAGAGAAACGCCGAAACGACTCAAGTTGGCGTGAAAGCGCTCCTCGCTTCCTGTCTGCGGATAGATCCCCGAAGAGGCGTCCCCGAATACGTTCTCATGTCCTGTGCGATGAGTGAGAAGGGCCGTACCTTTAAATGCCCATGCGTTCCCACCTCCATAGTCTTGCATACAGTCGGCCGAGCGCCAGCCGGCTTCCACAAAGAGGGATCTTTCCGAGGCTTTTGCCAGAGGAAGACGGTTGAGGTCGTCGATTATTTTGGAGAATGAATAGATACTACCTCCTACCGTGGCGACGAACCCCCGGCTGAATCCCGGAGTAAGCGAGAGTGAGCCGATGAATGCGTTGCCTGAATAGTGGGAAGATTTCCCGGTTCCTGCAAACCTCACATAATGGGTTCCCAACCCTGTGGCATGATAGATCTTTGTCTCTCCCGTCTCGCTGAAAAAGCGGATGTCGCTGCTTTGGGTATATCTCATATATTCAGCCGAAAGCGAGATGCTATAGTCCTTATCCAACTTAATGCCGCCACCGGCTGCGATGCGCAATATGCCGCTGAGGTTTTTGGGGCGAGGGTCGACATTGCGGTAATATAGCCCGGCAGTGTAGGAGGCGGAGGCGCCCCATTCCGCGCGGTTGTTCACTCCGGCATAACCGCCGCCGAAAGAATAAGTCTCCATCCGCATGTTGCCGCCGATGGCGTCGGCCGTGATATAGGGATAGACAAAGACGAGGTCGGCAGTCTCGTTCCAGCGCACATCGCGGATCGTGCCGTTGCGATAGGAGGCTGAACCATAGAGAGTTGCTCCACGGTGTTTCACGTAGGCATCGGCCTCTATACCGAGTGCCGCAGCGCCGTTGCCTGTCGGCCCCGGAGACGAAAGGTTACGCCTATCGGAAGTGAAGCCCACATTCAGCGTGTTCAGCGAATAGGGAAGACGATAATTGGTGCCCGAAGGGGAATCGAACGACTGCGGAAAGAAACGCGACGTGGCGAAGCTCGACAGCACAAGTGCGCTGTCGGGCGACACGCTCTCTTCACTACGAGCAGAGACTACGATTGCGATTGCAGATAATATCGAAAGTGAGAGTCGCTTCATTTAACGGGTGTTACTCCATCATAAGTGATTGAAGAGGCTTTGGTGCCGGCGGCATCGATGGCGGTTCCCTGACGTTCGATTTCGGAAGGTACGCAATCGGCGTTGAAATCCTCTGAGGAGTTATTTGTGTCCTGCAAGATTGCAATTCCGTTGCGGTCGAAGCCGGCAAGTTTGCGGCGCACGCTTTTGAAAAACCTGTTTTTGTCGGCATTTATCTCGCCGCAATGCGTCCATCCGGAATCGAGCGATGAATCAGATACAACCCATGCGAAATCTGAGGCTATCGAGCAGTTCACCACATCCACTATCCATTCGTTGGGGAGGCGGTAGGCGGATTCGCTCATAGGGAATGTGCCGGCGGGAAGTGTCATCACATATTCGTAGTCGTAAAGATAATCCCGCAGGTATTCTTCTTTGTCCACAGGAATGCGGGCGATACCGTAAGCCTTGAAGCCGCGGTTGTGGAGCATGAAGAAAGAGCGGGTATAGCAATACCATTTGTCGAGATTCGGCACGGTGGTGCCGTCAATGTCGAGACTCGAGGGCACACTTGATACATCATACCATTCGAAATCCGCTCCCGACAGATCGAAGGAATTGGGATTCAGCTCGCGGTGGTCGATGCCGGTGTCTGCGATAAGCAGATATTCTCCAGGTTGTACGGGATGGTCGGTGCCGCTGCCGGGAATTGTGTAGAGTGCGTCGACGGTCATGGCCTCGCCCATAATGTCGGGAGTGTATTCGCATTTCTCTGTGGTGAGGAACTCCGATTCGAAGATTGTCAGGCCATCGGCATAGACAACATGGTCGGAGTTGTTGTAAAGCTTGATGTAATCGTCGCCGATATATTGTATGCCGGAAGGACGCTGTGTGCCGGCGAAGAAGATTTCTGCAATCACAAGGTCGTTGCTGCGGGTTGTGGAACTGCCGCCGTTGTCGGGATGTTCTGTCTCCTCCTCATCGGGGATGTCGGGAAGATTGTCGGAACAGGATTGCAGGCCTATGCCGACTGAGATTGCAATCGCCAATGCGGGCATGATGGCGCGTAGACGCGCAGAGATGGGTTTGAATTCAGTAACTTTTATCATAGTGAGTTATGTTTAAATCGTTATGTTTATTTCCGCTCCGAAATATGTGTCGACACTGCGCCTGATCAGCAGACCGTTGCTGTGAAAGTCGGGGAGATAATCGATGATATTGTTGACGAATGCCGATATTCTCAACCATCTTCCGATCTTCTTGGTGGCTTTCAGGTTCACGTAGAGTGCCGGGGGTATTGTCTGGCGTCGGAATGCATCGTCGTTGAAATTTCTGACGAGGTGACGGAGCAGCGGATCGTCGAGATCTTCCGCCCGGAACTGGTGCAGTTTGCCGTCTTCAGCCGATATGTAATGCGACGGTATTCCCGATTCTTTCATGCGGCGTGTCGACTCGAACCACAGGCATTGCAAAGAGGTGGTGAAGAGCAACCCCCAACGCGGAATCTGGGTATCAAACATGAAGTTGGTGTTGAAGCGGTTGTTGACGCGGCCGTTGTCGGAATCATAGAGGCCCACGAATCTGTCGCGCACAGCGCTGTTGCCCACCACATCCGACACAGGCACAAACACCTGCTCCGAGGAGGAATAGACAGTGCGGAACCATGCGCCGCTCACAGTCAGGGCCGTTTTGAGCAGAGGCCAGCGGGGAGTGGTGAGCTGAAACTCGATGCCCTCTTTGTCAAGACGGCTGCCGTTGGTGACCCGTCCCGTGCCGGCGAGCGCGCGCCGCAACTCCGAGGGGAGACCTTCGGTCTGCGGTTTGCCCGAAAGGGAAGAGGGATCGATTGCCGAGGCATCGTAGAGCGTATATTCGTATGGACGGTATTCCGTGGTGTATCTGAATCCGGAGTGCATACGTTCGCGGAAATAGGTCACGGAAAACGTGGTCTTCCCCCATGAGCCTCCTCCGCGCACTTCCCATTTCATGTTGCGGGCAGCGCGCAGATCATGGTTGGCGGGGTCATTGATGTAAGTGCGCAGTATTATGCGGCTTCGCTCCGCGGGTTTCGACGAGTCGTAATAGTTCAGCTCGATGAAATCGTTGTATGAAACCTGCGGATGGAGATAGTCGATGGTAGGGAAGCGGGTGGTGAGTCCGTATCCGGCGGCAAGGAGCAACATTACGGCTTTGCCTGAGGCTGTGAATGTCGGGAAATTCCATACGGCGTTTATACGCGGGTCGGCATGAACGCGCCGCGATAGGTAATATCTGCTGTCGAGTCCGGGGAGCATTGAGAGTCTCAGTCCGGCCTGAAACTCGGCGATGTTGGCGCCGAAGGTCAGAGTGGCTTTCTCTTCGGCGAAGAAGGAGAGAGTATGGAGCGCCGGGATATCGCGGTAATCGCGCGGTCGTGTTGTCCACGAAGCAGACAGAGGGCGGGTGAGATCATAAATCTGCCCCTTGCCGAAGTTTTTCGCTACGGTCCATTCTGCGCCGGTCTTGTAGGCATGTGAAAGTGTGGTGCCGTGGAGCACTCCGTCTGCCGTGAGTTTCACGCATGTACTGAGCGGCCGGCTTTCCGAAAAGTAATCGGCGACATATTCCGAAAGAAGATAACTTCCCTCCTGAACGCCTTCCGCCATCGAGGTCGGCGCCACGGAGGCTCTTTGCGGTGCCACCTGCTTGTGGCGTTCGGTGCGGTCGATCTGATAGCTTGCCGAAGCGTTGAGGGTCACTTCCCGCAGCCAGCGGGAGGAGGTAGGTTCCATTCTCAACATTGCTGTAAGGGCCATGCGGTTATAACTGCTCTTGAAATCGTCAATCTTGCCATAGCTTAGGTCCGGATCCTGTTTGGCATTGTCGAACGAACCTGTATAATCCGCTCCCACGGTGAGAGATGTCGTCAGGCATGGCCGATAAAAATCATGATTCACACGAGCCGAGAAGTTGAGACGCCTGTAGTTCTCGAGATTATCGCGCGGGTCTGCTTTTGAGTCGAGCCAGCCTCCGTCGATATTTATGAGAGTGTTTCCTATGCCGAAACCTTTGGAAAGCGACAGAAGTTTGCTGAATTCATCCGCTTTGAAGCGGGCGGTGAAAGGCCCCGGCCGGCGCGTGCGGCGGATGTTTACGAGTCCCGAGGTGAGGTTGCCGTATTCGGCCGAAGGGATGCCGCGAACGATTTCCACGCTCTCGATATTGTCGGTGGAAATTGCCCGCATGTCCACTCCTCGGTTGGCGATGTCGCGCTTCGCTTCCGGATCGCCTGCGGAATATGACGGTACGCCGCTCATGTTCGCCTCGGTATTCACCGGAGCGCCATCGATCATGAAAAGCGTGCCGAGCGATGAGATGGCGAAATCGGGGTTATCGGATTTTCCGCCCGTGGCCGTAATGTTACCCGTTTCGCGTAATGATATCGAGTTGACGCCGGTCATGTCGGGAGTCTGCGACATATTGCCGGGAAGAAGCTCCAGCAGGTCGGTGAAACTCGTTGGCTGCAGATGGCTCATGGCGTCGCGCCCGATTCGTGAGGCGCTCGTGATTCCCTCGCTTTCTCCGGCCGTCACCACCACTTCCTGAAGGGTCGTGGTTTTGCCGGCTGTCGATTCTCCGGCTGATGAATCGGCGGCAGGTCGGCCGTTGCCCGGCGAAAGGGAAAGGAGGATAACCGCTTCGAGTATTTTATAATTGATTGTAGGGATCACGTCTGCCAGCCGTAGAATATTGTCTGTTCGAAAATTCAGTGCAAAATTATCTCATTTCCGAATCGCCGACAATCCCGAGAAATCGTTAAAATCAGATCCGGATTTCCCTAACAATGGGTATTTCTGACACCAATCGGATGGGGTAATTTTGCGGCATGGAAAAAACATTACTTCTTTCAGTGCTCCTTCTGGCAGGAGCTTCAGCGGGCGCTCAGACGCCTCAGTATCTATGGAACCGCCTTCACGGCGGCGCGGGTTCGCAAGACAACATCACGTCTCTTGTGCTCACCGCCGACAGCAAACTCGTAAGCATCGGCCATTTCACCTCGACAAAGACTACCGACAAGTTCACCTTCGGCGGTGAGGAGGTGGCTTCCGGCACTGCTTCAACGGCGATGACCTATAACCCTGTTGTGATTAAACATAATGCCGATGGCTCAAAGGCGTGGGCCGTCGCGATGAACGGTGCCTATGCCAATGGAGCCCATGCTGCTGCAAGCGCGGCCACTCCCGACGGGGGTGTGGTTTTCGTGTTGAAAACCCGCGCTTCGAAACTTGGGAATGATTATTTCGCTCCTCGTTTTGTAGACGCATCAGGCACGGAAGTCCCCGTGGAAGGATGGAACACAAGCGCATGGGTCTATCAGGCGCAGCTCGTGAAACTCTCTGCGACAGGCGAAGTGGAATGGTCGCGTTTCTTCGTGCAGGACCAGACGCCGCTTCCCGGCAAGACGGCCGAGACTACAGATGCCGTCACTCCCTCGGCGCTCACGGTGGATACCTCCGGCAATATCTATGTCGGCGGATCTTTCTCCACTCCGATGGCTATTTCCGGGACAGGCAATTCATGCCATATCCTCACACCCCGCAATATCTCCGAGGAGAGTGCAGACGGAGGCCTGTTCCTTGTAAAACTCGATCCTGAAGGGAATTATCTCTCGCATCTCAATCCCTCGGGCGCCGTTGCCGGCGGCGACCGCATATTCGCTCTTAAAGCTTCCGGCGATAAGGTATATCTCGGCGTCGTGGCCCCTTGCAAGACCGGAGGAAGCCTGAATCTCGGCAACGTTACAGCCACTCTCCCGGCGGCTCCCTATAGCATCGTGACGGGTGCGCTCTCCACTGCTCTTGTGCCCGAATATCTTGCCGTCTGCTCCATTGAGGGCGCCTCAAACGGCAGATCATCCCTTATACCGGTCGGTATCGAGGTGATCGATGCCTCTTTGTATGTCTATGGAGGAATGCTCGGAAGTCTCCATGCACCTGGTCAGACCGGCGCAAGCATAGCATGCTCAGGCACGCTCCAGGAGGGTTTCGCGTATAGAACTAACGCCGCCGACGGAAGTTTCATCGATGCCAGAATCTATGGTACGGGAATCAGTCAGTGGAACAATGTGTTTGCCGCTGAAGGAAAAGTCTGGCTTTATGGCTATCGGATGAATGCTGCCGAAGGTGTTACACTGCGCTCCTGGGATGGCGCGGAATCATTCACGCTCGCTTCGGGCGTGGCAACTTGCACCACAACCGACTGCGCCTTTGAACCCCAATCGAAAACGCTTTATGCAGTCGCCCGCGGCGGCAAGAACCTCCCCTTCGCATTTTATGGAACAGAAGAGAAATCAACAGCTCCCGCCGGAGGTTTTGCCGCATCTCTTGCCGCATTTAAACTCGACACCAAGACCTCGGCTGTTGAGGCATCCGCGGTAGTTTCAGGGTTGAAACTCACTGCCGGCAAGGGAATCATCATCATCGAAAGTGATATGGAACGCGAAATTGAGATCTTCGATATCTCCGGCATTCCGGCCTTCACCTGCACAGTCAAAGCCGGCAAGATCGAGCTTCCCCTCGCCTCCGGCCTCTATGTTTGCGGCTCAGCCAAACTCCACGTAAGATAATCCACGTAAGATAAAAAGCCATTCTCCTGAACTAAAGCGAGCTTCGAAACCGGCTTCCTGTCGGACTCGAAGCTCGCTATATTTTTAGACACTGTTTCTTAAAATTTTAAAGTAAGATGGTTTCCGATTGAGGTGAGTCGCTCCGCGACTCTCTCTCGTAATATAAAATTACATGCGAAACTCGAGCTATAAAGACAACACCTAAGTCAGAGGAGCCGAAATGCCTGAATATGGCGCATTGCTTTGGATTCATGGAAGAATCTTCGTAATTTCGCGATAGTATATATTGCCTATAAGATTTATAAGATTTATAAGATCTATAAGATCTATAAGATCTATAAACCCCGCTAACCCGTCTGACGCAGCTAAACATAACATTTATGAAAAATACTTTGCGAATTCTTCTTTTTGCCATTGCTTTTCTAAGCGGCATTCCCGGCGCTTTTGCCGAACGCTTCCGTGTTATGGATGAATCAGTCACTGTTTTTGCCGAACCGGAAAGAATCACAAAACTCGGCAGTGTCCATCGCGGAGGGGAATATGAGACGCCGAACTATTTCAAATGGCTGGATGACTTGGAGCGCAAGCGCAATGCCAATGCCAACATGAAAATGCCTGAATCTATGGCGTTGGTAATAGGCTTGACGCTGTTTTTAGGGATGATTGTGGGACTCTGGACACTATTCGGCACTCGATCCTGCGATAACTTTTTCGACAAACTTGCAGGCCGAAAGATAACATGGTGTTCGAAAGCGACTCATTTCCGTCCCTTGATAATCGTTTTCGGTTCCTGTATGGTAGGTTATGTGACGCAGAACATCAATATCACGCTCACGGTAGCCGCCATATATGAAGCCATATTGCTTATTGTGCGGTCAAAGAAACTCGGCGGACTCAGACCGGCCATTGTGGAGGCCTTATACCTCTTCTTCTATGGCATGGGAACGCTGATGTTCTGCTGGATGTATCTGATATTCCTATTTTTGGGTGTTGGAAGTGTGTCGACCGGCTCCAAAGGGCGAGATCTCAATCGCCGGTGCGGTCGTTGCGCCTACTATGTCCATGACATTCCAACAGACCGATGCGCTTTTAGCAGGGAATCCGTGAATCCCAACGATTACTGCGAATCTTTCAAACCCAGATAACACCACATATAAAAGGAACGGAATCTTAGCTTTCCGGTGGCGGAGCGGTGGAGACCATGATGCGGACCAGAGGGCCTTCGAGGCCGTTGGGCGCCACGGCGGCTCGCGTTTCGAAGCGGATGAAGCAGTTGTCAAGGCGATAGATGGTGATCTCCGTTTCCTCCTCATCGTCAAACAGGGCTGTTTCGATTATGTTGTCGTTGGTGAGGTTAAGGCTCGTGGTGAGATAATTCTCGAGATACTCAGGCAACAGGTCGCCTAAATAGATGTTGCGGATCACGGCCGAGTTCTTCGAAATCACGTCCACATCCCATAGTCCCGGCGAACCCTGGATGTCTGTGTAGAGCGGATGCCCTTCGCCGTCGGTCAGGACTCCTTCGAAATCATATTCGAGAGTGTCGAGCGGTTCCTTCAAGGCGAGTGCATCGACAATACTTTTCAAAGTCATGGCGATGTCGTTGTCGGCATGATAATCCTCCGTTTTGGCCGCTACCGTGTCGGAAGCGGCCCGCGAGGCATCCTCTTTTCCGGAGCATCCGGAAGCGAAGAGGAGGAATATGGCCAGCGCGTTGATAATAACTGCTTTGTGCCTAATAAAGAATGACATCTCAGTATACTATACATGAATCCGCCGCCGATGGTTCCTTATATTTTCGGGAGCTTTCCGCAAGCGGTTTCAAAAGCGATGCAAAGATATTATTTGTTTTTGAAAAAACCTTGCAAAAACTTAAAAAATGTGAATCGGCGCAACTGATATCAGTCGCGCCGATTCATTAACTTATTCAAATTGCGCAAGTATAAGGTTGCTTATTTATTCTTGATTTTATGGACAAGAAGGAAAAGAGCGACGATAACCGCTAAAGAAAGAACGACAAGCAAGCGAGTTCCCCCTACATTATAGTCAGTTGTTGATTCATACTGGTAAATCAAAAGGATAAAGACGGTCGGGAAACATATAATTTGAGCTATCTCTTTAACTTTATTATTCTTGAATAATAAATCTGACAATATGAAGACGATTGCCGATAAACCGATCAATCCCCAAATTATGTTGGTGCATGTTATTATCATTTTATTTTGTATTAACGTTTTGTGATTTGTAAAATTACGAAATTTTATTTATCGCTACAATGGAATCTTCCGAGTGTCCCTATCTTCTGACAAACCTTGGGTTTCTGTTTTTTATCCGCTCATGATTCTGGTGACTTTAAAAATTTTGCCATAAGTCTGATACCTCTACGCTATAACACCGAAAAGTTTGCAACGGATTCTAACTTATGATCCGGCATAATATACAAGAGGTTGCACCAATTTTTGGCGCAACCTCTTGTATATGATATGGGTTTGTGTTTATTTCGTTACTCTTTCAAGCCATTTCACCATGGAGAACATCACGGTCATGGAGAGGAGGCAGAGGCCGGCGAATACCGCCCAGCATTCCCACTGATTTGGGAAGGAGTTGAGCATTGTCACACCTAAGGCGATGAAGAGGTTGCCGATAGCCGTCGACGACAACCAGAGGCCCTGACAGATTCCCTGGAGATGCTTGGGAGCGATCTTCGAGACGAACGACAGTCCGAGCGGGGAGATGAAAAGCTCGGCAACCGTCAGGAAGAAATAGGTGAGTATCAACACTGCGGGGCCGGCTTTCATAGATTCTTTCACAGCTTCGGCCAATCCCTTGAATTCCTCGCCTGAAGGATAATTATAGACAATTGCAATCACCATCAGGAAGATATATGCCATGGCTGTGATACCCATACCGAAGGCAATCTTCTTGGGAGTGGAGATATCTTTGTTGCGGCGTGCGAGCGCTCCGAAGAGAAGCATGATGATAGGCGTGAGCACAATCACGAAGAATGGATTGATGCATTGCCAGATTTCCGGAGCCACATTGTCGGTCTTCACGAAGTCGCGGGCGAATACCGAAAGCGACTGACCGTTCTGATGGAACGAGAACCAGAAGAATACAACCACGAGGAGCACGGCGTAGAGGGCGAACATACGCTGTTTGATCTCCTTGGCGTCATGCTGAGCCTCCGCTTTGGATACGGCTGAGGAGTCGCTCTTCGCTTTCTTCACGGGGTTGGGGAGACGCTTCATCACCCATGCGAACACTGCCAGCGAGATGAGCATGGCCACTACCGACGCGATGAAGGAGAAGTGGACGCCCGTGTTGAAGATCTCAAGATACTGCGAGCAGAAGCCGCTGTCGACGGCGCCCTCGAAACCTACCTTGCCGGCAAGTTCCGCAAGGTTGGCATGGTCGCCGGGCGTCATGCTGTTCGCATCGTTGAGCAGTTTATGGCAGAGGCGCGGGAGGTCGGCATTGTAAGCCAAGTTGTGCGCCTTGAGCCAGAACTCGCGTAGCAACGGAGCGATGAAGGGGGCGATGACGCCGCCGATGTTGATGAACACATAGAAAATCTGGAAACCGGAATCGCGGCGGCTCTTGGCGATCTCGAGTTCCTTGGGGCCTTTCTTGGCGGCCTCGGCCTCGAAATTGTCATAAAGCTGGCCGACGATGGCCTGCAGGTTTCCTTTGAACAGACCGTTGCCGAATGCAATCACAAAGAGAGCGAAGCAGGTGAACACCAGGACCCAGGAAACGCCTCCGGCGGGTCCGTCGGAGAATACCGGTATCGAAAGAAGCGCATAACCTATGGCCATGGCCAGCAGACCGCTGATGATGGTGCCTTTATACTTCTGCGTGCGGTCGGCGATCATGCCGCCCGGAAGACTGAGTACGTAAATCAGGAAATAGAACACGGCATAGATCCAGCCGGCGGCATCGTCGCTGATACCGAATTTGGAACAGAGGAACAGCAGAAGCACTGCGTTCATGATGTAATAACCGAAGCGCTCGCCCATGTTGGCGATTGCCGCCGGTATCAGTCCCTTGGGATGGTCACGGTGCGCCTTGATGCAATAGAATACCAGCAGTGGTATCACAAGCACCAGAATGCACAGCAGGATGGCCAATGCCGAATGTTCCTGCCAGAATTGCGAAATTGAAAGTAGCATGATGGATTATGTTAGGTTTGTTTGTTCGTGGTTTGGCCTGTTCGGCGTTTATCCTTTGGTGTCGAGGAGCTTGAAGGCGCGGGCATAGTTTTCAACCTGCTTCACCATCGCCACGAGCCCGTTGCTGCGGGTAGGAGAGAGATGCTCGCGCAAACCGATGCGCTCTATGAAGTAGAGGTCCGCGCCCAGAATCTCATCCGGCGTGCGGTCGGAAAGCACCCTCATCAGCAGGGCCACGATTCCCTTAACGATCAGCGCGTCGGAATCTGCCCGGAAATGAATCTTCCCGCCCTCCTCTCGTTCGGCGGCTATCCATACCCGGCTCTGGCATCCTTCGATAAGGTTTTCCTGTGTTTTCAACTCCTCCGGGAATTCCGGCAACGTGTTGCCGAGCTCTATTATATATGCATAGCGGTCCATCCAGTCGGTCAGACCCTCGAATTCCTCGATTATTTCGTCTTGTGTCTCGTTAATAGTCATGTCGCAAATGCTGAAATAGCTTTTATTCTGCTTCAAAGTTAATAAAAAAACATGGCTGATGAAATAAAATTGATAAAAACGGGAATTTATTTGTTATATCATTCGAAAATGGTTAACTTTGCACCAGAATCCCGATAGGATTACATATAACGGCGGATTTCCGTCAGTAAGGGTCTTTTTTTTCCGGGCCGCGCAAGTGAGCGGTGCCGAATCGAGAAAAAGGATTCTTCTTTTTTTATTGCGAATCCAAGGAATTTAAAACATTTTCAAACAAAGACATACACACCTATTACTCACTTCAATATTATGGCAACTTACCTTACACAGGAGGGTTACAACCGCAAGATGGAGGAGCTGGCAGCTCTCGAGGCGCAGCGCCCCGCCGTGAAACAGGCCATCGCCGAGGCCCGCGATAAAGGTGACCTCTCCGAGAATGCTGAATACGATGCCGCCAAAGAGGCTCAGGGAATGCTCGAGATGAAGATCTCGAAACTCAAGGAGCTGATTGCCGGCGCCCGCATAATCGACGACAGCAAGCTCAACACCGACGAGGTGCAGATTCTGAACAAAGTCACAATCCGCAACAACAAAGGAATGACGATGTGTTATACCATCGTCACGGAAAGCGAGGCCAATCTGCGTGAATTCAAGATAGCCTCCAACACCCCCATAGCCCAGGCCCTGCTCGGCCATAAGGTTGGCGACCACGTGCAGGTCAAGGCTCCCGCCGGACTCATAGATTTTGAAATCATCAAGATAGAAATCTGATATGACGATTTTTTCAAGAATAATAGCCGGAGAAATCCCCTGCTATAAGATTGCGGAAGACGACCGCTTCTTCGCCTTCCTCGACATCAATCCCGTGAACTGGGGCCATACTCTGGTTGTGCCCAAGCGCGAGACCGATTATATCTTCGATATCGACGACGAGGAACTCGCCGCCATGGCCATTTTCGCCAAGAAAGTGGCAAAGGCAATCCGCAATGCCATTCCCTGCCGCAAGGTAGGTGTAACGGTGCTCGGTCTGGAGGTGCCCCATGCCCATATCCACCTCGTGCCGTTGCAGAATGAGGGCGACATGGATTTCAAACATAAGATTTCCGACCCCGATCCCGAAAGAATGAAAAAGATAGCAGCCGATGTCTCGGCCGCTTTCGAGGCTGAATGAACCGACATATCGACGAGATCTTAAACACGGAAAATTTCAAAAAATTTTAAAGAGGGTATCATATTAGGTGCCCTCTTTTTGTTATATTTATTAGAAACTGTTTAAATTTATTACGAATTTAAACACACTCTTAGAACCATATGGTTTGGGGCAATTCCGCCGAATTTAAGAAACATATCGTAATCATGGATAATTTCACATTTTATTCCCCTACAGAGTTTATTTTCGGAAGAGGTGTTCAGAAAGACACCGGCAAAGCCTTGCGACGTTATGGCGCTTCCAAAGTGATGATAGTCTACGGCAGCGAGCGTATCCGCGAGAGTGGGCTGCTCGGTGAGATCGAGAATTCCCTTGCCGCCGAAGGAATCGAATACTGCGAGTTCGGAGGCATCTCTCCGAATCCCGTGGCTTCGAGCGTATATGCAGGCATAGCCAGAGCCGTGGCGGAAGGCGTCGACTTTCTGCTCGCAGTTGGAGGAGGCAGTCCTATCGACGCCGCCAAGGGAATAGCCCTCGGCGCCGTGACTACCGAGGATTTCTGGAATTTCTATAACGGCACATCCGCGCCCTCGGCCGCACTTCCGGTGGGAGTCGTGCTCACGATCCCGGCCGCCGGCAGCGAAGGCAGCGGCAATTCGGTGATAACAAATGAGAAAACACATCAGAAGATTTCCGTGCGCTATCCTTTCCTGCTCCGTCCACGCTTCGCGATCATGAATCCGGAGCTGACTTTCTCCCTCCCCTGGTTTCAGACGGCCTGCGGTATCACCGATATGATGGCTCATATCTTCGAACGCTATTTCTCCAACACATCGGGCACTCAATTCGTCGATTCCTATTCCGAGGCCATACTGCGCGATATCATGGATCAGGCTCTCAGCCTGCGTCTCGACCCGCAGAATTATGATGCCCGTGCAGATGTGATGTGGGCGGGTACCCTCGCCCACAACGGACTATGTGGTGTCGGCAAAGTCGAGGACTGGGCATCCCATCGGCTCGAGCATGAGATTTCGGCATTCTACGATGTAGCCCACGGCGCCGGCCTGGCCGTGATGATTCCGGCATGGATGACTTTCTGCGCCCACCGCAACCCCGACAAACTCTGGCGCTTCGCCATCAATGTGATGTCGGTGGACCCCGCAGGCAAGGAGACTGAAGAGATTATCGACGAGGGCATCAGCGAACTCAAGAATTTCTATCACGACCTCGGCCTGACCACCAATCTCCGCGAACTTGTGGGCAAGGAACCCGATATCGAGATGATGGTGAATTCGCTCCATCGCAACATGGGCGATACCCTCGGCTCATACGTGCCTCTGTCGATGGACGACTGCCGGGAGATCTATCGGCTCGCCCTCGAAGGGTAAATATTAGGTAGGAAAGGGGAGTGGAGAGTATATATATACAGCCAAAACAGGAAAGCATGACTCCAAAATCGAACATCAAGATTGAGAATTTCATAAAAATCTATGAGAAGAGCTTCATAGAGAACTGGGATCTTCCGGCTCTTACCGATTATCCCACCAAGAAGACAATGACCTACGGCGACCTCGCCACAACAATCGCCATGATCCATCTTTTCTATGAGTCGATAGGCCTGAAGAAAGGCGCGAAAGTGGCTATCTGCGGCAAGGATTCATGTGAATGGGTGTTCATATATATGGCCACCATCACCTACGGTGCGGTCATCGTGCCCATCCTTTCCGAATTCAATCCTCTCGATATCACCCATATCGTGAATCATTCGGAAGCTGAGATGCTTTTCATATCCGAGCAGGTATGGGAGCATATAGAGCCTGAGAAACTACTGAAGGTGAAAGGCGTCCTTTCGCTCGAAGGATGGGCTCTCAAATATGAGAGGCAAGGGGAGGAGTTGTCGCGCAATCTGCGTCTTCTGCGCCGCCGTTTCCGCCGCCACTATCCCGGCGGGTATAGGTCGCACGATGTCCGATATGCCGACCGCGACAACTCCGAGGTTGCCGAAATCAACTATACCTCCGGCACCACCGGCTTCTCCAAAGGCGTTATGCTCACCGGCGAAAATCTTGCCGGCAATGTATGCTTCGGAATGGATACCGTGCTTCACTTCCGCAGTTCCCGCGCCTTGGCCTTCCTGCCGCTCGCCCATGCCTACGGATGTGCTTTCGACATGCTTACCCCGCTCGCGGTAGGCTCGCATGTCACTCTTCTATGCAAGACTCCGTCGCCCCGCATCCTGCTTAAGGCGCTGGCGGAAGTGCGTCCGAATCTTGTGATATGCGTTCCCCTCATCCTCGAGAAAATTTACAAGAACCAGATCCTCCCTATGATCTCCAAAGGCACTATGCGCTGGACTCTGGCTGTGCCTTTGCTCGATTCATTCATATATTCGAAGATACGTAAAAAACTTGTCGATGCTTTCGGAGGCGAGTTCGAGGAGGTGATTGTCGGCGGTGCGCCTCTCAATCATGAGGTGGAGGATTTCCTGCATAAAATCAAGTTCCCTTTCACCGTCGGCTACGGCATGACGGAATGCGGCCCCCTCATTTCCTATACTCCCTGGCGAGAGTTTATACCCGGTTCGTCGGGACGCACGCTCCCCACTATGGAAACAAAGATCCTTTCCGAAGATCCAGAAAGGGTTCCCGGAGAGGTATGTGTTCGCGGGGTGAACGTGATGAAGGGATATTACAAGAATCCCGACGCCACCTCCAAGGTTTTCGACGAGGAGGGATGGCTTCATACCGGCGATATGGGCACGCGCTCGTCCGACGGTACTCTCTTCCTGCGCGGCCGCTCAAAGACGATGATCCTCTCGGCTTCCGGCCAGAACATCTATCCTGAAGAGATAGAAGCCAAACTCAACAACATGCCCTTCGTGGCCGAGAGTCTGGTGGTTGAACGCGACGGCAAGCTTGTGGCGCTGGTTTATCCCGATTTCGAGGCCCTCGACCGCTTCGAGGTCTCCTTGCCCGATATGGACAGCACGATGGAAAATATCCGTCTCGAACTCAACAAGCTCGTGGCTCCCTATGAACGCATCTCCAAGATAGTGCTCATGCCAAACGAATTTGAGAAAACGCCTAAACGCTCCATCAAGCGCTTCCTCTACAGTGTCTAAGCCTCTAATAAATAGATAAAAAAGAATCCGCGGAGAACCGATTTCCATTCTCCGCGGATTCTTTTTATTGTGTTGATCTTGCGTCAGTGAATCAGGAAATGGTCGCCTGTCTCGCGCACGATGTTCTCGTAATACTTCTTGTCATATCCCGGGAACGAGGGATAGACAGGCATGTCGTATTCGCTCTTGATGAAATTGCCGTCGGCATCAGTCTTTTTCATATTGCCGTCCATGAATTTCACGAGCAGATACTGCGCCAGGTCGCGATAGCTGTCGGTAGCCTCTTTGGCCACGGCGGCGCCCTCCGAGTTCACAGCCTTGCGGTATGCGTCCGTATCGCCTCCCTTCACCAGAGCCTCCAGCTTGCTGTCCTGAGCCTTGCGGCCGTCGCGAAACTTGTCTTCAAGACGGTTCTGCACCTTGCGGATATCCGGAATCATCAGGTCATAGCGGTTGTAGGCCTGATTGGCCACCCAGTTTGTCATCCAGAAATTGGAATCCATCGAGAATGTGTTGATGTCTCCATGCCCGAGCTCGCGGGGAATCTCCGTCATGCCGCAATAGAAGGGCATATATACGGAAGTGTTGGTGTCGTCGGTGCCGAACCAGAGGATTCCACCCACAGGGTCGGGCAGCCAGTCGCGGCTCTGGCTCACGAAGCTCCAGCCTGTCTGCTGGGTGGCGATGGCTCGCTCATTGCAATATTTCTTGCCGTCTACCTCGAATTCCATCGGGCGCCAGCGGTAGGGCACATGGTTGGGTCCCGCGCCTATGTCGGTTGTCATCTCGAACGGCGTTCCTTCGAAATGGTCGCGCATGCTCCATTCCATATCCTTGAGGCTCACTTTCTTCTCAGGAACGACATATAAAGGCATCGGCTCGTCGCTCTTGCCGGCACACCATGCGTAATACTTGTCGGTCTCGGGAGCGAAACGGCGGAAATAACTCCATACGCGGGCATCGCAACCCCGGCGCGTGGCCGGATCATGCTCCCCGTAAGCGTCGGCAAAAGAGAAATCGGCATCTTTGCCGTTGAAGTATCCGCGTTTGCGGGCGAAAGAGATCACATCTTTCGAATACATCACGTTCTCTTTGTCCTTCATGTTCACCTTGCGGATGCGTGGCTCGTTGGCATGTCCGGAAATAGCTTCGTCGGGGATGCGCACGGCAATCCATACAGCGCCCTTTTCGGCTCCCTTGCCGATCATCTCCATTACCCAGACCTCATTCTTGTCGGCTATCGAGAAAGATTCACCGCTCGAAGCATAACCGTATCTGTTCACAAGGTCGCCCATCGTGGCCACAGCCTCGCGGGCTGTTTTGCAACGCTCGAGGGCAATCTGTATAAGCGAACCGTAGTCGATCACCGATTTGCCGGTGGTGTCCTCCAATTCTTTTCGGCCGCCCCAAGTCGACTCGCCGATGGCGAGCTGATGCTCGTTCATGTTGCCCACGACATTATAGGTCTCCGCCACTTGCGGAATCTCTCCGAGCGGTTTTCCGGTGTCCCATTCCACTACTTTGCGCATCGATCCTGCCGGATGGCGCCCTGCGGGTGTATGCGTCAGCATTCCATAAAGATTATGGGAATCTGCCGCGTAGGTCACCATCACCGATCCATCGGCAGTGGCTTTCTTTCCGGCGATAAGGTTGGTGCAGGCATCGGCCTCCGACCATCCCAAAAGCAGCGCCGCGGCTGCGGCGGGAATTATCAGTTTTCTCATATCGTTGTTATTGTTGTTTCTAAAAGTCATTTCTAAGGGCAAATATAGGGAAATATGGCTATAAAAGCAAGTATTGCCGGGCAACAGAGACTAAAAATGGAAAAATCTTTTGTAACTTTGCGGAATAAACGGCTGTGAAGCGTTTTCTAAGAATAAGGGATTGTCATGCATTCCTTTCCATGGGGGAGCGGTGTGCTTCCTGATAACGATAGAAATTACTTTTGAATATGACTGAAAACGAAAATACCAACGGTGTCACTAATATCAACGATGCCGAAGAGATGATGGAAGCGCTTATGCTTCCCGAAGCGCAGGAGATTGTGGAGGAGAACGAACCGGAGCTGAAAAGCTTCGCTGAGCTCGGTGTCAACGATCAGCTTTTGCGCGCCATAGAGGAGATGGGGTTTGTGCATCCCATGCCTATTCAGGAGATGGTGATCCCGCATCTTCTGCATGCGGATGGCGATGTGGTCGGTCTCGCGCAGACCGGCACCGGCAAGACGGCTGCTTTCGGCCTCCCCGTCCTTCAGCGCATCGATGCTGGAAGGGTGGTGCCGCAGGCTCTCGTGATCGCTCCTACCCGCGAGCTTTGCCTCCAGATTGCCGGAGATCTCGCCGATTTCTCCAAATATCTCGAAGGTATAAAGATACTGCCTGTCTATGGCGGTTCGAGCATCGAGAGCCAGATCCGTTCGCTCCGCAACGGCGTGCAGGTGATCGTGGCCACTCCCGGACGCCTCATTGACCTGATTAAGCGAGAGGTGGTGAAGCTCGACGATGTCCACACCGTGATTCTCGACGAAGCCGACGAGATGCTCAACATGGGATTTCTCGATGATATCGACGAGATTCTATCGCATGTGCCCGAAGATCGCAAGATGCTGATGTTCTCGGCCACAATGCCCGCCGAAATAGCCCGCATTTCGCGCAAATATATGAAAGACCCCGTGGAGTTCGTGGCCGGCAACCGCAATGAGGGCTCCAAGAATGTCCGCCATATCTACTATATGGTGAAGGCTCAGGATAAATATCTGGCCCTTAAACGTATAGTCGACAATAGTCCCAATATCTACGGCATCGTGTTCTGCCGCACCAAAAGGGAGACGCAGGAGGTGGCCGACAAGCTCATCGCCGACGGCTATAACGCCGACTGTCTCCACGGCGACCTCTCGCAGGCCCAGCGCGACCTGGCGATGAAGAAATTCCGCGATCATGTGACGCAGCTGCTGATAGCCACCGATGTGGCCGCCCGCGGGCTCGATGTCGACGATCTCACCCATGTGATAAACTTCGGACTTCCCGACGACGAGGCGGTCTATACCCACCGCAGCGGACGTACGGGACGTGCCAACAAAACCGGCGTCTCCGTTGCCATCATCCATTCGCGCGAGAAGGGCAAGATAAAGCAGATTGAGAAAAAACTCGGCAAGGAATTCGAATACCGGAAGGTGCCTACTCCCGAACATATCATTGAGAAGCAGCTCTATAATCTTGCCGACCGTCTCGAACGCGTGGAAGTCGACGAGAATGAGATTGCGAAATATCTCCCCGGAGTACGCAAGAAACTCGAATGGCTCTCCGAGGAAGATCTGCTGAAGCGCGTCCTCTCGCTGGAGTTCAACCGCCTGCTTGCCTATTACCGCGACATGCCCGTGCTCGACCTTGATGCCGGCGACCGCGACCGTGGCCGCGGTTCGGACCGTGGCGAAGGTTCCGGCCGGGGTAAAAAGAACAAAGACCGCAGAGAGGCCGAGGAGGGCTACGAACGGCTCATGGTGAACATCGGAAAATCATCCGGATTCTTCCCCGGCAATCTGATGGATCTCGTAAATCGTAATGTCGAGGGCTCCAAGCCCGTGATTGGCCGTATCGACCTCCTTTCCGGCTATACTCTTTTCGATGTGCGTAAGGACGATGCCCGCAGGGTTGTCGATGCCCTCAAGAACGCCGATTTCTTCGGCGAGCGCCTCTATGCCGAGATTGCCACCGATCGCGACTATGCCTCGGATGCGAGGCGTGACAAAAAGCGCAAAGGAAACCGTAAGGCATCCGGTAGAGAGGATTATCCGAAAAGCGACTTCCCTAAAAAGGAGCGCCCGAAAAAGGATAAGGCAAAGAAAGATAAACTGAAAAAGGAGAAGCCTGTTAAAGAGAAAACGAAGAAGGAGAAAAAGGGTAAAGCTGCTTCAAAAGAGGCAAAACGCCCGAAATATAACGGGAATTACGATATTTTCATGAAGAAATGAATATGGGCAATAGACTCGCAACTGTTTTCCGGGTGATTATGCTGTCGGCATTGGCCGCTTTGCCGGTCGGCATGTCTGCGGCCGTGCAGAATGCCGATACCATATCGGCCCGAAGGGCGTTTGTGGAGATGCCGATAGATATTCTCGACATCCTCGGGAAATCCACCCGCCTCGATATGCTCGATTTCTATGCCGCCGACAGTATTTATCAGGCGCGGAACACGATGGAGGGCCTTTCGAGGCTCGACACCGTGGCGCCACGTTATCTCAAGGTGACGCTCACTCCCGTGACGACACTGAGTATCAACGTGCTTCCGGTCCGCAATGGGGATATTCTGATGACTGCCTATACCATCGGCGACAGCGATCAGGCATACGATACAGACCTGCGCTTCTATACCCCCCGGTACGCCCCTCTGCCTCGCGGCCGCTACTTCAAGACGCCCGTTCTCGAGGATTTTTTCAAATTCCCCGATAAAAAGAGCCGTGAGCTCGTGCGTCGGATAGTGCCGTTTCCCACGATGAGATACACTCCCTCGCCCGACGGCACGGAGATTACTGCCGAACTCACTGTGGACCGGTTTGTGAGCGCCGACGATTATAAGCAGATAATGCCATTCATGAAGAAAACCATCCTCTATCGGTGGGATGGCAAACGTTTCCGTCTCGAACAATAGCGGCCACTTCCGGCATCCGGCCGTCGCTGATCGTTGCACGCTCCTCCGGCTTTGAACGATAACACCCCTTATTTTGACTGAAATGTATTTTGAATAGTTGCCGAAAATAGGTAAATTTGCATAAATTTACCATTTAGCAGCTATTCATCATGGAACGTAAAGTAAGAGTCCGCTTCGCGCCGTCGCCCACAGGACCGCTTCATATCGGCGGAGTCAGGACCGCATTATATAACTATCTGTTTGCACGCGCCCACGGTGGCGACATGATTCTCCGAATCGAGGATACCGACAGCCGCCGGTTTGTGCCCGGCGCCGAGGAATATATCAACGAATCGCTCGCATGGCTCGGCATCGGCATCGACGAGGGTGTGCGCGAAGGTGGCGCCTACGGCCCCTATAAGCAGAGCGAGCGCCGCGACATCTATCGCGAGCATGTTAAGATGCTTCTCGACAACGGGCGTGCCTACATAGCTTTCGACACTCCCGAGGAACTTGAGGCCGCACGCGCCGCCGTTCCGAACTTCCAGTATGACGCCTCTACCCGCGCACAGATGCGCAACTCGCTCACGCTTCCCGCCGAGGAGGTGAAACGCATCATCGACAACGGCACGCAGTATGTGGTCCGCTTCCTCATTGAGCCGGGCCGCGAAATTCATGTCAACGACCTTATCCGCGGGGAAGTCACCGTCAATTCCGACATTCTCGACGACAAGGTGCTTTATAAAAGTGCCGACGACCTTCCCACCTACCATCTCGCCAATATTGTCGACGACCATCTGATGGAGGTTAGTCATGTGATCCGCGGTGAGGAATGGCTCCCGTCGGCGCCTCTGCATGTGCTCCTCTATGAAGCTTTCGGCTGGAGCGACACGATGCCTCAGTTCGTGCATCTTCCCCTTCTGCTCAAGCCCGTCGGCAACGGCAAGCTCTCCAAACGCGACGGCGACAAACTCGGCTTCCCTGTCTTCCCCCTCGAATGGCACGACCCCAAGTCGGGCGAAATCTCTTCGGGATATCGCGAGAAAGGTTATCTGCCCGAGGCCGTGGTGAATTTCCTCGCCCTATTGGGCTGGAACCCCGGCGACGACAGCGAGCTGATGGACATGCAGGAGCTTGTCTCCAAATTCTCGTTCGACCATTGTTCCAAAGCCGGTGCCAAATTCGACTATCAGAAAGGCATCTGGTTCAATCATGAATATCTCATGCGCAAGCCCGACGAGGAGCTTGCCCGCCTCTTCATGCCTATCCTCAAGGAGAAAGGTATCGAAGGATTCTCCGAAGAATATATCGCCCGCGCGCTCGGAATGGTGAAGGGTCGCGCCAGTCTCATCCCCGACCTGTGGGATCAGGCCGATTTTTTCTTTGTAGCTCCGAAGGAATATGCCGCCAAGGATGTCAAGAAGCGATGGAGTGCCGAAACGCCCGCCATCATGGAGGAGCTTATCGGCGTGCTCGAAGGAATCGACGACATGACCTCGGCCAATGCGGAGAAGATTGTACTCGACTGGATAGCATCCAAAGGTTATCATCTCGGCAACGTGATGAATGCCTTCCGTCTGGCCGTTGTCGGCGCATGTCGCGGCCCGCACATGTTCGACATAACGGAGCTCATGCCCCGCGACGAGGTAGTGGCGCGGATCCGCAGAGCTGTTGAAAACATACCGGTACCCGAGAAATGAGTTCACGGATTCTCGAGAGAATGAGAAAGACGGCTGCCGCCGGTTGCCGCCGGTTTTTAGAGCGCCCGCTCTATTCGGCCGGCATTGCCGCCTATGGCGTCGGCGTCAGGGTGGCTTCCGTGAGCAATGCCAAGGCGCGGCTTCTCGAGCATGGCCAGCATGAATGGCAGCAGAAGCTGCGCGCCGCGATAGGCTCCGGCGAGCACTGGATATGGATTCATGCCGCCTCCCTCGGCGAATTCGAGCAGGGGCGTCCCATAATCGAACGCATCCGCGCCGAGCGTCCCGAATTCCGCATATTGCTCACATTCTTTTCCCCCTCCGGCTATGAAGTCCGCAAAAACTATGGGGGCGCCGACTGCGTGTGTTATCTTCCCTTCGACACACCCGGACGAGTGCGCCGTTTCCTCGACATAGCCCGCCCCGAGATGGCCATATTCGTGAAATATGAGTTCTGGCGTAACTATCTCGAGGCTCTGTATAAACGCAACATACCCGTATATCTGATAAGCGCGGTTTTTCGCCCAGAGCAGTTCTTTTTCAAGAAACGCAGTGCCTGGTATGGCCGCTGGCTCGACTGGTATACCCGCATCTTCGTGCAGGACGAACGCAGTCGCCGCCTGCTCGCCGGCATCGGTATAGACCGCGTGGAGGTATGCGGCGACACGCGCTTCGACCGCGTGGCCGACATACGCTCCACCCGCAAGCCTATCCCTGTGCTCGAACGTTTCGTGAAGGAGGGCGCCTCCGGCCGCCCCGCAGTGATGATGGCCGGAAGCAGCTGGCCGGCCGACGAGGATGTCTATTCCGGATGGTTCAACGCCCATCCGGAAGTAAAGCTTGTGATCGCTCCCCATGAGTTCGACCAAAGCCGCCTTGAAACCCTCCGTGCCCGTTTCGGCTCCGAGGCGGTGCTGATGAGCGAGGCGGAGAAGAATCCCGAGCTCGCCGACAAAGCGAGAGTGATGATAATGGACTGCTTCGGACTGCTCTCTTCCTCCTACGCCTATTGCGACGTTGCTTATGTCGGAGGCGGATTTGGCGCTGGCCTCCATAATATCAACGAGGCCGCTGTCTACGATGTCCCCGTGCTCTACGGGCCTAACAATACCAAGTTTATTGAAGCCCGGGAGATGGCGGCGACCGGCGGAGGCATCCCCGTAGGCAGCAAAGCTGATTTCGAACGTGAGGCCGATCGCCTGTTCCTCGCGTCCGACGCCCCCGGGATCCGCAGAAAACTCGGACAGGCGGCGGGCGACTATATCCGCGGGAAACTCGGCGCCACCGACCGCATATTCCGGCGCATCTTCGGCTGAACGCCTGAATGCGCCACGCTTCATATCGCTATCAGGAAGCCGCTTACGCGGCCTGCCTCCTCATATAACCTACACAAATACTAACCGACCTAAAATATTCAAGACATCATGAAATCTCTGTCAGTCAAGGCTGCTCTTCTCATGTTTATGGCCGGAACCGCATTGACGCCGGTTTTTGCCGATTCCCAGAAGACGCTGACCATCAACACGGCGAAAAAAGGCGCTGAAATTCCTCCGACCATGTACGGTCTCTTTTTCGAAGATATCAACTATGGCGCCGACGGCGGCCTATACGCCGAAAAAGTGAAAAACCGTTCTTTCGAGTTCGATAATCCCCTGATGGGCTGGGCCACGGCCGGAAACGTCGCCATAAAGAATGACGGTCCGTTTGAGCGCAATCCCCATTATGTGGAGCTCGCCCCGGCCGGCCATCCACACCGACATACAGCTTTGGTGAACGAGGGCTTCTTCGGCGTCTCGTTCGAGAAGGACTCGCTATATCATTTCAGCGTATATGCCCGCGTGCCCGATGGAGGCAAGGCGCGCATTCGTGTTCAGCTCATCGACGAGTCGAATCCCGACGGCAACCAGAGCTGCGCATCGGAGAAGATAGAGATTTCCGGCACCGAATGGAAAAAATATGAGGCCGACCTGCGTCCCGACAGAACCGTCCTGAAGGGGAAGCTCCGGATCTATCTGCGCCGTCCGGAAAATACGGTCGATCTGGAGCATATCTCCCTCTTCCCGGCCGACAACATCAATGGTCTGCGTCGCGACCTCGTGGAGCGTCTCGCCGCCCTTCGTCCCGGTGTGTTCAGATTCCCCGGCGGCTGCATCGTGGAGGGAACGGACCTCGACAGCCGCTATCAGTGGAAAAACACTGTCGGCGCTCCCGAAAACCGACCGACAAAGGAGAATCGCTGGGAATTCACCTTCGACCATCGTTTCTTCCCCGACTATTATCAGAGCTTCGGTCTTGGCTTCTATGAATATTTCCTGCTGAGCGAACTTCTTGGCGCAGCTCCGCTGCCCGTGGTCAACGTCGGTCTCGTATGCCAGTACCAGAACGACAAGGAATCGGCCCATGTTCCCGTGGATGCCCTCGACCCCTATATTCAGGATGCTCTCGATCTTATTGAATTTGCCAACGGTCCTGTCGACAGCAAATGGGGCGCTCTTCGCGCCGAGATGGGCCATCCGGCCCCCTTCGGCCTCAAATATATCGGCGTAGGCAACGAGCAGTGGGGCCCGGAATACGTTACTCGGCTCGCCCCCTTCGTGAAAGCCATCCGTGACCGCTATCCCGATATCCGCATCATCGGCTCCTCGGGTCCCAACTCCGAGGGGAAGGAATTCGATTACCTTTGGCCGGAGATGAAGAAGCTGAAAGTCGACCTTGTCGATGAGCATTTCTATCGTCCGGAGAGCTGGTTCCTCAGCCAGGGCACCCGCTATGACAACTATGACAGGAAAGGGCCTAAAGTGTTTGCCGGCGAATATGCCTGCCACGGCAAAGGCTATGGCCGCAATCATTTCAACGCCGCGCTGATGGAAGCGGCTTTCATGACAGGTCTCGAGCGCAATGCCGACGTTGTGGAGATGGCCACCTACGCTCCGCTCTTCGCCCATGTCGAGGGCTGGCAATGGCGTCCAGACATGATATGGTTCGACAACCTGCGCAGCATGCCGACGGCCAGCTATTATGTCCAGCAGATGTATAGCCTCAACAAAGGCTCGCGCGTAGTGCCCGCAACGCTCGACGGCCGCGCGGCGGCAGGTCTTGAGGGTCAGGACGGAATTTTTGCCACCGCGGCCTACGACAATGCCACCGGTGAATATATCGTGAAGATTGCCAATACTTCCGACAAACCGCAGGAGATCCGCCTCGACTTCAAGGGATTGAAAAAGAATTTCACTACTCTCTCCGCCGAAACGCTTCATGCCGGAGCAAAAGCGGAGAATACGCTCGATAACCCCGACAAAGTGCAGCCTCTGAAGAGAAACCGCGTTCTCGAGAAAGGTGAGCCGCTTGTGCTCGACGTCCCCGCGCGCACCTTCGGCGTTTACCGCCTCGGCTTCTGACACTAAGTAAACGAAGCTGTTGAAACGTATCTATTAACAGGAATGAAATCAAGGTTATGAAAAAAATACTTTTATCGATTATAGCCGTCGTCTGCGCCATGCCTCTCTGGGGAGTGCGTCAGGCCTCCGTCAAACTTTGCGAAGTCAAGGACTCGGTCATGATTCCCAAGGAGATCTACGGCCAGTTCGCCGAGCATCTCGGCACGTGCATCTATGGCGGTCTCTGGGTCGGCAAGGATTCGAAAATCCCCAACGTCGATGGCTACCGCAAGGATGTGCTCGAAGCGCTGAAGGCGCTGAAAGTTCCCGTGCTCCGCTGGCCCGGTGGCTGTTTCGCCGATGAATACCATTGGCGCGACGGCATCGGCGATCCCGCGCTCCGTCCCAGGATGGTCAACAACAACTGGGGGGGTACTGTCGAAGACAATTCCTTTGGCACCAACGAGTTCTTCAACCTCTGCGAACTTCTCGGCACGGAGCCCTACCTCAGCGGAAATGTGGGCAGCGGAACAGTCGAGGAACTTGCCAAATGGGTGGAATACATCACGGCCGAGAGCGGCCCGATGGCCGACCTGCGTCGTCAGAACGGCCGCGAGAAACCCTGGCATCTGAAATATCTCGGTGTCGGCAACGAAAGCTGGGGTTGCGGTGGCAATTTCACTCCCGAATATTATGCCGACGTTTATCGCCGCTATCAGACCTACTGCCGCAATTTCAACGGCAACCGACTCTATAAGATAGCCTCCGGGGCCAGCGACTATGACTATAACTGGACGGAAGTGCTGATGAAAAAGGCCCGTAACCATTTCGACGGTATCTCGCTACATTATTACACAGTGACGGGCTGGAGCGGCCGCAAGGGCTCGGCTACCGACTTCACGGCCGACGACTATTACTGGACTCTCGGCAAATGCCTCGAGATAGAGCCGGTGATCCGTCGTCATTGCGAAATCATGGACCGCTACGACAGCCGGAAGCGCAAAGGCCTGCTTGTCGATGAGTGGGGCACATGGTGGGACGAGGAGCCGGGCACTGTCAGCGGTCACCTCTACCAGCAGAACACACTGCGCGACGCCATGGTGGCCGCGCTGTCGCTCAACGTTTTCCATCGTTATGCCGACCGTGTCCGCATGGCCAACATCGCGCAGATCGCCAACGTGCTCCAGTCGATGGTGCTCACCAAAGAGGATAAGATGGTTCTAACCCCCACATATTATGTCTTCCGCATGTATACGCCGCATCAGGACGCTCTTTCTGTTCCCGTAGAGGTGTTTGCCGGAAGCCGGCAGGTGAGGGGAGGACGTAACGTGCCGGTGGTTTCCGCCACTGCCTCGCAGAAGGATGGCCGCTACTGTCTCTCGCTGGTCAACACCGACCTCGATGAGGAGGCGGAGATCACCGTCGACCTCGGCAAGGTGGCCGGACGGAATGTGGAGGGAGAGATCCTTACGGCTCTGAAAGCGCAGAGCTACAACGACTTCTCGCATCCCGACGATGTCTGCGCGAGGCCTTTCAAGGTGGCAGCCGCCAAGAAAGGACACCTCACGCTGCGGCTCCCCGCCAAATCGATTGTGACGCTGAGATTCGATTAAGAAAAATCGAGAAACTCGAGAATCCCGAATCGAGAAACTCGAGAATCCCGAATCGAGAATCTCGAGAAACTCGAGATTCTCGAGTTTCTCGAAAAGAATTAATTTTCATTTTAAATCTTAAGAATATGGACATGTTTTCATTGGAAGGCAAGGTTGCTCTCGTCACGGGAGCCGTTTATGGAATAGGACTTGCCATTGCCCGTTCGCTTGCAGGTGCGGGGGCGAAGATTGTTTACAACACCAATAATGAGGACTCTCTGGAGATGGGCCGCAAGGCTTACGCCGAGCTCGGCATCGATGCCAAGGGTTATCTATGCGACGTCACCGATGAAGAAGCCGTTCAGGCAATGGTGACCGACATCGAGAAGACCGTAGGCACGATAGATATCCTCGTCAACAACGCCGGAATCATCAAACGTATCCCCATGACGGAGATGAAGGCTTCCGAGTTCCGTCAGGTTGTCGACATCGACCTCGTCGGACCGTTCGTCTGCTCCAAGGCAGTGATCCCCTCGATGATCAAGAAAGGTGGCGGCAAGATCATCAACATCTGTTCGATGATGAGCGAGCTCGGCCGCGAGACCGTTTCCGCCTACGCAGCCGCAAAGGGCGGTCTGAAGATGCTCACCCGCAACATCGCTTCCGAATATGGTGAATACAACATCCAGTGCAACGGCATCGGCCCGGGCTATATCGCCACTCCGCAGACCGCTCCGCTCCGCGAGCGTCAGCCCGACGGCAGCCGTCATCCCTTCGACTCCTTCATCATCGCCAAGACTCCGGCCGCACGGTGGGGAACACCCGAAGACCTCATGGGTCCGGCTCTCTTTCTGGCTTCGAAGGCAAGCGATTTCGTGAATGGACATGTGCTCTATGTCGACGGCGGTATTCTCGCCTATATCGGTAAACAACCCTGATCCAACGGAGAATAACAGAGAATAATGGAAGCTGTATTCTCATATATCATCGGTCTTGGAGCAGCCGTAATGATGCCGGTGATCTTCACCATCCTCGGCGTCTGCATCGGCATCCGCTTCAGCGATGCGCTTAAAGCGGGTCTCAAGGTGGGAGTCGGATTCGTCGGACTCTCCATAGTGACGGCCCTGCTCACTTCCGCTCTCGGTCCTGCGCTCAATAAGGTTGTGGAGATCTACGACCTTCAGCTCAAGGTGTTCGACATGGGATGGCCCGCAGCGGCCTCCGTGGCCTATAACACCGCCGTGGGAGCCTTCATCATCCCGGTGTGCCTCTGCGTGAACCTGCTCATGCTCTTCACAAAGACAACCCGTACTGTCAATATCGACCTCTGGAACTACTGGCATTTCGCATTCATCGGCGCAGTGATCTATTTCGCCAGCGATTCGCTGGCGTGGGGTTTCTTCGGAGCCATCGTCTGCTATGTCATAACTCTGGTGATCGCCGACATGACGGCTCTCAGGTTCCAGCGCTACTATAAGGATATGGACGGCATTTCGATTCCGCAGCCTTTTTGCGCCGGTTTCGTGCCCTTCGCATGGCTCATCAACAAAGGACTCGACAAGATTCCCGGTTTCGACCGTCTGGAAATCGATGCCGAGGGTCTGAAGAAGAAATTCGGTCTGCTCGGCGAGCCCCTCTTCCTTGGTGTGGTGGTCGGTATCGGCATAGGCTGTCTTGCCTGCAGTTCATGGCAGGAGATCGTCGACAATATCCCGATGATTCTCGGACTCGGCATCAAGATGGGTGCCGTTATGGAACTCATCCCCCGCGTCACGGTGCTCTTCATCGAGGGTCTGCGCCCCATCTCGGAAGCCACCCGAAGCCTGATAGCCCGCAAGTTCAAGGGTGCCGAGGGTCTGAACATCGGTATGAGTCCCGCGCTCGTGATCGGACACCCGACCACCCTTGTGGTCTCGCTGCTCCTCATCCCCGTGACGCTCTTCCTCGCCGTGATTCTTCCCGACAACCGTTTCCTCCCGCTCGCATCGCTGGCCGGAATGTTCTATATCTTCCCGCTCGTGTTGCCCTATACCAAGGGAAATGTGCTTAAGACCTTCATCATCGGTCTGGTGGTCATAATCGGCGGACTCTACATGGTTACGAACCTGGCTCCCTATTTCACTTATGCCGCCAAGGATGTGTTCGCCGCCACACAGGACAGCGCCGTAGCCATCCCCGACGGTTTCGAGGGTGGAAGTCTCGACTTCGCAGCCAGCCCGCTGGCATGGGTCATCTTCCAGCTCTGCCACGCCTGGAAATGGATCGGCGCCGGCATACTCGTCGTCGGCTCTATGGGTCTGATGTTCTGGAACCGCGTTCTGATCGTGCGCAACCAGAAAGAGATGGCCCGCGACAATTCCACCAGGCTGGAATCTATGGAATAACAAGCCGGAATCTAAAGAATAATAAGAATTTTCAAAGAGAAGTTTCAAATAATGAAGATTGTAACTTTAGGAGAGATCATGCTCCGTCTTTCGCCGGCCGGATGCAAACGCTTCGTTGAAGTGGATGCCTTCGACGTGATCTGGGGCGGCGGCGAGGCCAACGTGGCCGTGAGCTGCGCCAACTACGGGCATGATGCCTATTTCGTAAGCAAACTGCCTGCCCATGAGATAGGGCAGGGCGCCGTCAATGCGCTTCGCCGCTACGGTGTGCATACCGACTACATTTGCCGCGGCGGTTCGCGCGTAGGCATATATTACTGCGAGACCGGCGCTTCTATGCGTCCCTCGAAAGTGATCTACGACCGCGCCGGTTCCGCCATAGCCGAAGCCGACCCGTCGGATTTCGATTTCGACGCCATCATGGAGGGCGCCGACTGGTTCCACTGGAGCGGTATCACTCCCGCTATCTCCGACAAAGCCGCCAAGCTGACGCTCCTTGCCTGCCAGGCCGCCAAGCGTCATGGCGTCACCGTTTCGGTCGATCTCAATTTCCGCAAAAAACTCTGGACTCCCGAAAAGGCCCGCTCGGTGATGGTGCCTCTCATGGAATATGTCGATGTCTGCATCGGCAATGAGGAGGACGCCGACCTCTGTCTCGGCTTCAAGCCAGATGCCGATGTGGAGGGTGGCGACACTTCCGCCGAGGGTTATAAGGGTATATTCCGCGCCATGGCCGAGAAATTCGGCTTCCGCATCGTGGCCTCCACTCTGCGCGAGAGCTTCTCGGCAACCTGCAACGGCTGGAAGGCTCTTGCCTACGACGGCAAGGCGTTCTATGAATCGAAGCGCTATGAGATCAATCCTATCATCGACCGCGTCGGTGGGGGCGACTCTTTCTCTGGAGGCCTCATCCACGGTCTGCTCACCATGGATTCAGTGCAGGACGCTCTGGAATTCGCCGTGGCCGCTTCCGCTCTTAAGCAGACCATCCCGGGCGATTTCAACCTTGTGTCGGCCGATGAGGTGAAGGCACTCGCCGGCGGTTCCGCCAACGGTCGCGTTCAGCGTTGACAAATTTTAAGGAATAGAATCTAAAGAATTAGAAAAATGGCAAGATTCGATAAACTTCAGGTGCTCGCCAAGATGGCCGCGGCTCCGATGGTTCCTGTTTTCTATCATAAGGATGTAGAGACGGCAAAGGCCGTGGTGAAAGCCTGCTACGACGGCGGAGTCCGCCTTTTCGAGTTCACCAACCGCGGCGATTTCGCGCATGAGGTATTCGCCGAGGTTGTGAAATATGCCGCCGAGGCATGTCCCGAGATGGCCGTGGGCGTCGGTTCCGTTGTTGAGCCCGGCACTGCCTCGCTCTATATGCAGCTCGGTGCCTGCTTCGTGGTTGGCCCGCTCTTCAATCCGGAGGTGGCGCGCGTATGCAACCGCCGCGGCGTTCCTTACGTTCCGGGATGCGGAAGCGTCACGGAGGTAGGTATGGCTCAGGAGGTGGGCTGCGAGGTCTGCAAGCTCTTCCCCGGCGATGTTCTCGGCCCGAAGATGGTGAAAGGCCTCATGGCCCCGATGCCCTGGTCGAAGATCATGGTTACAGGCGGAGTGGCTCCCGAGGCCGACAACCTGCGCGCATGGTTCGAGGCCGGTGCTTTCTGCGTCGGCATGGGCTCGAAGCTGTTCCCGAAAGCAACCGTAGCTGCCGGCGACTGGACGGCGATCAGCCGAAAATGTGCCGAATGCTTCGAAGCGATAGCAAATATTTAAAATTCAAAAAATGAGAAAAATGATAATTGCCGCCATGATGGCGGCTGTGGTGGGCTCGGTTTCGGCCCAGACCCATTATTCGATACAGACGGCATGTCATCCCGATGACGTGAAGCATTACGACACCACGCAGCTTCGCGAGCGATTCTCGATGCAGGAGGTGATGGCCGCCGATGAGATCAACCTCACCTATTCGATGTATGATCGTCTCATCTTCGGTGGCGCCGTGCCTGCCACGCGTCCGCTTGAGCTGACTGCCATCGATCCCATCAAGTCTGAATATTTCCTTGAGCACCGCGAGCTCGGCGCCATCAATATCGGTGGCGACGGCATTATCGAGGTCGACGGCAAGGAATATGAGCTCCATTTCAAGGATGCCCTCTATATCGGACGCGGCTGCCGCAAGGTGGTGTTCAAAAGCAAGGACGCTTCCAAGCCCGCCAAGTTCTATATCAACTCCACCAACGCCCATAAATCCTACCCCGTGCAGCTCATCACCATCGACGGCCGCAAGGGTTCGATAAAGGCCAATTCTTTCCATGCCGGTAAGATGGAGGAGAGCAACGACCGCATTATCAACCAGCTGATCGTGAACAATGTGCTTAAAGAGGGTCCCTGCCAGCTGCAGATGGGCCTCACCGAACTGATGCCCGGATCGGTATGGAACACGATGCCCGCCCACACTCATGGACGCCGCGTGGAGGCTTATTTCTATTTCAACCTCCCAGAGGGAAATGCGATTTGCCATCTCATGGGCGAGCCGCAGGAGACGCGAGTGCTCTGGCTCCACAACGAGCAGGCCGTCATGTCGCCCGAGTGGTCGATACATGCCGCCGCCGGAACGAGCAATTATATGTTCATCTGGGGTATGGGAGGAGAGAACCTCGATTACGGCGATATGGATAAGATTCCTTATGTCGATATGAGATAAGCATAATATGAACATTATAAAAAGCAGGCTCCTGTTCCTTAGGGAACGGAGCCTGTTTTTTGTATGAAGATGAATCTTGAATCCCCGTCAGCGGCGGGTGACGGTGGCGAGCGATGGATTCTCCTCGATCGTGAAATTCAGAAAATCATTAAACGGCTGGAGCGTCCGGAAATACTCCGCAAGCCGCCCGGCAGTCGATTTTTTATGCTTCCCGAGGAAGAATGAGTCGGGGAGGGGTGAAAAGACGGTGTAGTCGCGCGGTTTCAGCAGGTCGATATGCTCCCAGTCTTTCGGGAAACCTTTGGGTGCGGTCTTGAGTCTGTCTTCTCCCACAACAGGGAAAAGCTTGCGGAACTCCGGAGCGTTGATGATCTCCAGAAATTCATCCACATTGTTGTAGATGTCCTCGCGCAAAGCCTTGATCAACGGCGCCGGGGGACACCAGCATCCGCCGGCGAAAAGGCAGTTGCCCGGCTCGATATGCACGTAATGTCCGGCCTTGACGCTCTTCTTTCCGCCGGGAGCCATGAAGATGCCGATATGCGTCTTGTAGGGAGTCTTGTCGTTAGAGAATCGCGTGTCGCGATATATGCGGTAGGTGCAGTCGGCTGGCGTCAGCCCGCGCGTGCCCGGATCAATGTCGGCAAGCAGGGCGAGCATCTCAGAGGTGAGATCATCGGCCTTGGCTCTCACCTCGTGCCAGCGGTCTTTATTTGCGTTGAACCATTCGCGGTTGTTGTTAAGCCGCAGTCCCTTCAGAAATTCAAATAATTCTTCCATAGATAATTCAGATAAGTTTGCGGTGCGCCCCGCGTCTGTACCTCTTTTTCCCCTCGCGTATCATCTCCTTACCCTCATCTGAAATATAGGTTTCCATAAATTTCTCCCAGATGTAGGATATGCCTGCCTGCGAAGGGTGCAGAAGGTCATCGGCATAGAAGCGGTAGTCGCGCAGATCATCGTTGAGAATCTCATAGGCGGGAAAATACTCCGTTTCGATGGAGAGAAGAAGCGTCGCTTTCGAGCGGCTGTTCCCCACGAAACCGTCGCGCAGATGGCGAACGGGACTCACTGTGATTATCACCTTCAGTTCCGGGTTAAAATCCTTCAGCTTTTGCAAGATATCGCTCAGTATCGTGCGGCAGTCGCCCACGGAGAGGCATCGCCGCGTGAATTCACGCTCAGGATATTTATGGCAGTTGGCAACCACCCGGCCGTCGCGATAATAGACGTAAGCCGTGCCGAGGGTGATGATCAGCGCCTGCGATTGCTCAAGGGCTTTGCGAAGCGTGTCTAAAGCCTCCATGCATCTTTCCGCAGCCTCTTCGGACGTTGCTCCGCTTATCCGCGAGCTGAAAAGCCACGACACCCATGCGCTGTCGCGCAGCGTCAGCGATGATTCCACGGCCCGGCGACGCCCCTCTGTCCCGCCCATGGCCAATTGCAGAAGCGTGGCGATGGAGGCCGGATTGTAAAGCGTGCCGCAGGGGTTCACGCAGACCCCGCGCCATGATGCCTCCTGCATCTTTGCGCCGATGTTGTCGGAGAAGCAGGAGCCCATGAGCAGCAGCGGCCTGTCGGGCCATAGGGTCAAGGCGCTCCTTTCGGATTTATATTCTGTCCTGAAATTCAATTCGAAGAAAATGTTTTCTGCAGATTCTTAAACTAATCGCAACCGATTAATAATATTCGTAGTCGATCGATGTCACCTGAAATTCCGTGCGCCGGTTTATCTGGTCGGCCGCCTCCTGATCCTCGGGCGAGAGGGTGTCGATGAACGTCTCGTCGAGCACAGTTCCCTCGGGGAACTGCGGATACTCCCGGTTGATGCGCTTGGTTACGGTCTTGGGCACCGTCTCTCCATATCCTTTCCATGAGAGCCGTTTGGGATCGATGCCGGCGGCTATGAGATAGTCGACAACGCTCTTGGCGCGCCGGTTGGAGAGGTTCACATTATATTCGTCCGATCCCTTGCGGTCGGTGTGGGCGCCCATCTCGATGGTTACGTTGGGATTCTCGTTCAATGTCTTCACCATCTCGTCGAGAGCTTCTTTCGATTCGGGGCGGAGTGTGGCCTTGTCGAAATCATAGAAAATGTTTTCCACCACTTGCGGCTTGTTGATGGCCGCAAGTATGAAATCCACCTCATAGTCGGCATCTTCCTCCTCCATGGAGCTTTCGAATTCCTGCTTCACGTTGAGATATCCTTTGGCGCCGGCTTTCATCACATATTTCACGCCGCGTTCGAGGTTGAAGCGGAAGGAGCCGTCGTCGCGCGCCACCTCCTTCTGGTTCGAGCCGTCGTCGCCGACGATGCGGATTATTGCGTTGGGCACAGGCTCCTCATCCTTGTCGAGCACCATTCCCGAGATCGTCACCTTTATCTCCGGCAATTCGAAGCTATAGATGCTGTCGAAACCGCGGGCGTCGCGACGGTTCGAACTGAAGAAGCCCGATTCCCCCTCCCCGAAAGTTATTCCGAAATCATCGCCGGCGCTGTTAATGGGTGTTCCCATGTTCTCCACGCTCCAGCGCTGACCGGAGGCGTCGAGACGCGCGCGGAAGAGGTCGAGGCCTCCGAAACCGGGATGTCCGTCGCTCGCGAAATAGAGCAGCGAATCGGTCCGCACATAGGGAAACATCTCGTCGCCCGACGTGTTTATCTGTTCGCCGAGGTTCTCGAGCGAGCCGCCGGGCGATTTGAGGTTTATGCGCCATATATCCTTCCCGCCATAGCCTCCGGGCATGTCGGAGGTGAAATAAAGATAGGTTCCGTCGGGCGACACCGCCGGATGGCCGTAGGCGGATAGCGTGTCGGCCGTGATCTCATATTTCTGTGGGGCGCTCCAGGTGGCGTCGCTGCGCCGCGAGGTATAGATCTCCACGGATGTGTCGGCTGTCAGTGAGCGTTTGGCCACCGTCAGATACATCGTCTGACCGTCGGGAGTGAAGCTTACAATCCCCTCGTCGGCATCTGAGTTCAACTCCCCGCCAGCCGGCTCGGGCCGCTGCCATTCGCCGCGTTCATTCTTTGTGGAGACGAATATGTCTGATTTCTTTGTGCCGGTGATTTCCGATTTCTGCGTGCCGGTGGCCTTCTCGGTGGAGGAGGTGAAATAGAGGGTGTTCAGACTCTTGTCGAGATACATCGGGGAGAAGTCCGATCTCTGGGAATTGAAAATCTTGGCATTCTTCACCACATAGCGGCTCTTGGGCTCGTTTTTCGAGGCCAAAGCGCGGCGGCAGCCGCGGATTCCCTCTTTCGCCAGGGCATCGTCGGGACGCCATTCGAGGAAATCGGAATAAGCCTCGATGGCCGGCTGGTATTTCCCCTCGGCCTGCAGGGAGCGGCCGAGCCAATAGAATGCCATGGAGTCCGGATATTCATAGCGTATGGCATTTTGATAGGCCGCCGACGCACGCGGCGCCTGATTCAGCCTGCGGTAGCAGGTGGCCAATTTGTAGGCCACCTCCCCGCGTAGCTCACGCTCCGTCTTGGGCGAGAGCTTGTTGTAGACGGCGCGGTAGGTCTTGGCCGCGTCGAAGAACTCGCCGCGGCCAAACTGTTCGTTGGCCGTGGCGAGTTTCGGTCCGCGGCAGCCGCTGAAGACTGCCGCGAATATCATTGCGGAGAGAATTATCAGGAAATATCTTCTCATTTATTTCTTTCTGCGGACAGCTCCGGTCTTCTTCTCCAGACCGGCTGCGATGTTCTCGAAAATCTCGTCGACGATTCCCGAGCCGTTGATTCCTAAGTATTTCCCCTCGTTGTTGTAATATTCGCGCAGGGGATGGGTCTGGTCGTGGTATACTTTCAGACGGTTCTTGATAGTCTCCGGATTATCATCGGCGCGGCCTGTCTCCTTGCCGCGGTTGAGCATGCGCTCTATCAGCTCCTCTTCGGGAACTTCCAGACCCACAACGGCGTGCAGATCTGTGCCGCGCTTGCGAAGCAACTCCTTCAGAGCCTCGGCCTGAGGTATGGTGCGCGGAAAACCGTCGAACACCACGCCCTTCTTCCCCGATGCCTCTTTTTCGAGCACATCGTCGAGAATGCGTATCATCAGGTCGTCGGGTATCAGCTGACCCTTAGAGATGTAGCTGTCGGCAATCTTGCCGAGTTCAGTTCCCTCTTTGATATGTTTGCGGAGCACTTCTCCCGTTGAGATATGGTAGAGCCCGTATTCGTCGATCAGTTTGGCGCTCTGGGTTCCCTTCCCGCTTCCGGGAGCGCCGAATAAAACAATATTCAACATAGTATTATTAATTTAGGGTATTCAAATTTTGAAACTCATTTTAATGATTCCGGGTTACTATTTACAGCAGTTCTTCAGTCCTCTTTGATCACATAGATATCCTTGAGGTTGCGCACCTTCCCGTCGAGATCGAGGCCATAGCCGATAATGAATTTAGGCGGGATGGCGAATGCCACGTAGTCGGGGCGGAATCCCGTAACGGAACTTTCCGGCTTATGGAGCAGGGTGGCGAAACGTATCGAATGCGGGTTGCGGCGCCGAAGGTCCTCCACCATCTTCGTGGCCGTGAGGCCCGTGTCGACGATATCCTCTATTATCACCACATCGCGCCCCTCGATGTTTTCGCGCAGACCGATTATTTCTTTGACATCGCCTGTGGAGGAGGTGCCCTGATAGCTCGAATATTTAACAAATGTGATGATTGAGTTGTTGATTCCGACCTCCCGGTAGAGATCGGCGGCGAAAACGAACGCCCCGTTGAGCACGCAGATGAATATGGGTTGCTCGGCATCTTTGAGGTCTTCGCGGATCTCGGCGGCGACGCGTTTCACCTGCTCTGCAATTTTATCTCTTGTGATATACGGCACGAATGTCAGGCCGTCGACGGTTATCTTACTGTCCATTTGGTATGCTTGCGAAGCGGAATGCGCTTCTTACTGCAAAGTTACAGAAAAACAAACAGAAAAAAAAATTGATTGTCATCCCGACAACCAATCTTACGTTAACCTTAAAATCTAATACCATGAAAAACTCGATGCAAAAATAATATCTTTTTCTGAAATATGCTATAAAACATCAAAAATAATTTGGAATTTAACTTTGTTTAACAAAGAGAGGCGAAGGAATGGGGCTAATGGGAGGAATGGGGCCAATGGGGCCAATGGGACTAATGGGACTAATGAGCCTAATGGCATTGGCGGATCGAACCGCTCTCGCATTAGTCTCATTAGCCCCATTAGTCTCATTCGGAGGCCCTGCCCATTAGTCTTATTCGGAAGCTCAGGCCATTAGGCTCATTAGGCCCATTAGTCCCATTTCCCAGGCCCTTTTGGCCTTCCTGCTTATTTCTTGATGAATTTGCGGCCGTTCACGATGTAGAGGCCCGGCTCGAGCGATTCGAGTGCTTCGCGGTCGGCATTGCGGACCACGATGCGGCCATCGATCGTAAAGACGTCTGCGCTCTCGCAGTTGTCGCCGAGGATCTCTCCAACACCCGACTGAGGATTGACCGTATAGTCGATCTCAATAGCGGGCGACCAGTCCTCGCCGTCCATCACGAAGCGTCCCGAGGGGCATTCAAATTTATAGACGCCGGCTTGTGTGGCCTTGGTGGCGAAAGTGATTTTGAATGTCGGTTTATCGGCGTTCTCAACCTTTGCTATCTCGCCGCTCTGGAAGTAACCGATGTTGGTATTCTTCAGTGTCGGCATCGCATAATAGTCGGAATTAAGCACTGCGCTTTCGGCATTGGTGAAGCTGATGGTGATCTCGGCAATCTCCTTTACATCGGCGGTGCCTGCCGGAACGATAGTGTAGATGTATTCCTTCGGAGTGGCGATCACCCAGGTGTTCTGAATCGCGGGAGAAGGTGTGCCGGAAACAGTAAGGGCGCCTGCGGCGATGTCGAGCACGAATGTGCCGGCTTTCCCTTTATAGCTTTCGGGAAGTTCAATCAGGAGCATGTTGTTCTCGCAACTGTTGCGCATGCCCTCGATATTGGTGCCGTCCCATGTGCCGGCGATCTTGGCGGCGTCTGCGATTCTTACCGAGTAGGACTCATCGAACACCACTGCCACATTGGGCCAGTCGTTGGTCGTAAGCTTTGTGGGACTGAAGGTATATTGCAGATCGGTGATCGTCTTCTTGAGCTCGAACTGAGCATCAATCTGTGCGCTTGCGGCTCCGTCGATGGTGAAGAATCCTTCAGGAATCCGCAGGCTGTAGTTGCCGAGTCTGGTTGGTTCGGGGGTGAAGGTGAACTTGAAGGAGGGGTGCTCTGCGCCGGCCACAGCCTCGATGTCGATAGTCGAGGCAGCCCAGAGGTTGCCCATCTGAAACATTACCTCGTCATTGCTCATCTCCGTGCGGGTCACTGTCGTGGCCTCGGGGAATGTCAGCACGATCTCCTTAAGAGATTCTGTGGCAGTATTGGCCGCAGGCGTGAAATTCACTTTCACGGCAGGTTTCTCGGCCACGATCCTCACCGACGGATTCTGGGTTACAATATAAGTATAGGAGCCGTCGGTAAGTCCGATGGGAGAGCCGAATGAATCGGTGAGTTTCGTTTTATCACCCGGAGTGATGGTCACTTCCATCCCAACGTGTCCCTTGAAGTCGGAGAGCTTGCCGGTATGGGTGAGCACCTTGTCGTATTTCACGGTTGCCGAGGCATTCTCCTCGGCGATGAATGCAGCGATCTTGGCGGGCTCGCCGGCACCGTGGAGCTTCAGGATAGACTCGGCGGTCGGTGTGACCGTCACGCTCATGTTCTCATCGGGGGTCTGCTTTACGCCGTTGAAGGTTACAACAGGCTCCGGCTTTCCCGTCTCCTGGAAAGTGGTGATGGTGAAAGGCACGTCTACCTCGGGGTCGTAGTCGATTTCCCAGTATCCTTCGCGGAGCTCTTTATTCTGGGAAGCATGGTCTCTGAGGCGGAACTTATCGGCGCCACCGTCGATATACACATGTAGTTTCCGGTCGCGGCTGATCTTGTGGGTGGTGATCCTTACAGGATGAGCCAAAGAGGAGTTCTCGGTGGTCACGGTAGCCGTCGGACCCCAGTGCGAGCCTTCCGACACAACCGGCTCGTAGTAGGCCGACTCGGTGAGATGCCAGCCGGTGGCCGCATCGATGAAGAGTTTGGGATTCTTCCGGCTTACGGATACTGTGTAAAGCTTATAGTCCTGCTCGTAGGTTGCGGGGGTGAGAGCGGAGAGGTCCACTGCCGGTCCGTCGATGGAGCCGTTGTGAAGGATAACGCCGGTAAGATCACCCTTGATGGCGACATATACATTGGCATTCTCATATTCACGTTTTGTGGAAGTGAATGAGATGTTGATGGCATCTTCCACTACAGTCTCGAAAGATGTATACTCGCTGCCGGAAGTATGATCGGCCAGCGGAGTCCAGTCGGTGTCGCCGATCTTGCCGCTGACGATATAATCGGCGTTGGTGAAGTTCACGCGGAGCTTATGCCCTTTGATGAACTGGAACGAGCCGTTGTCGGGAATCGTGACATATTCATTGTCGGTTGCGTCGCGCACCGCGCTTAGAGCCGTTTTTGCATTGGCATCGAAAGTAGCGGTCAGAGTCACATTCTCCTCTACGGGATCGGGGGTGTCCGAAACCTTGAATTCGAGGTTGGTGCCGTTGGCGATCTCCAGATTATTTTTTCTGTAGGTGCCATAGAAATTTTCAAGGATGTCGGTTCCGTCCTTTTTGAGGTAGGGGTTTGCAGGAGTATTGGGTGTCGCAAGATATGTCACGCTGATTGTCTTCTCGATTTCAGGATCGAAAGCGATCTGCTGCTGTCCGGTCTTGAACTTGACGTCGCGGCCTGTAGCATCAAAATAAGCGCTGATCTGTTTCGCGCCGTTGATGACGTTTGCGTTGAGAGTGGCCGAATAGTTGAGCTTCTTTATAACAATACTCAGGGTCTGGCCGTTGTAGGTTTTCATATTGACATTGGCCTTTCTGCCCCCGGTGTTAGAGGGATTGACGGCGACTGAGCCGTCGGCCTTCTTTACGGTTTCAAGATAGAAGCCGTCGGTTGCCTTTACATAGCAGCTCCCCCAGGTGTTGTCGATGGTGGCTGTGTAGCTTGTTGCATCAGCAGGGATATCGGCCTTTGCGGATTCTGCGGTGGATCCAACATAGATAGCCACCGAGCCTGGGGTCTCCCATGTGAATGTGACTTTCAGCGGTTCTTCGGCTTTTGCCTGGAAAGAGATTCCGAACAGCGCGAGAGTCGCAAGCCAGAAAAGATAGAATTTCTTCATGCTTTAATAAAATTTTTTAAGTTCCGGAGAGTGCCACAAAATTTTACGGCTGTATTTATGCAAAATGGTTTGCGACACTCTCCTTATAAACAGGATAATAATTTGGATGTCCGCGGGGATTTATTTTTTGAGGAATTTCTTTCCGTTGCGGATGTAGATGCCTGCGGGGAGCGCGTCGGCGTCTTTGCCTACCGGCATTCCCTGAAGGTTATAGATCTCTCCATCGCCGTTTTCCGAGCCGACGGATTCTTCAATATCGTTTACGCCCGAGGAGGCGAGACGGAAGTAGGTTACGGGCACTTTGCCGAGTGCATCGGGTATGCCGGCTGTCTGGCCTGCGTAAAGGAATGCCATAACCATGGCATAGTGTCTGCCCGGCTCCATCGACGGATAGCCGATAGGCATTCTGCGGACTCTGATCGAACCGCCCGGATTCGAAACGAAGAAAGGCTCGGTGGCCGAGTTCAGAATCTCCGATCCGTTTTCGTTGGTGAGGAAATCGGGGTTTACGATGCATGCCATGATGTTATAGCAGAAGATGCCGCTGTTGAGGGTGAAGCTTGCCGTGACCTGCATGTCGTTGGGGTCTTCCACAAGATATACGTTCTGCTCGCCGAAGCCCGGTACTTCCTCCTTCACGAGTGTGCTGCGAAGCTGAGCCGGACTGTTCTGGATGATGCGCGGCAATCCGGGATTGGGATGCATCGTCACGGTCTTGCCGTTGCCGAGGCGGAAGAAATTATATGTCGATTCGTCGAACACCACGAGTTCGAAGTCCGTGTCGACCGCTATACCCTGGATTTTCTGGAGCAGTGTCAGCGATGTCACCCACTCATGCTCCACTTCGCTGTGGGGCGCAACCGTGATGAACTGGCTTTCGCCAAGGAAATATGCATAGCCGTCTTTGAAGAGAGCAGGTGCGAAACCGCGCGAGAGCTCGAGGTCGCTGTCGTTGCTTATCTTCATCTTCACCTTGGTGAGGCCGCCGTAATAGATCTCCTCGGTCATCTGCACGTCGAGGATATCGAGGGTCACAATCGGGTTGCTGTCGGTGGTATAGACCTGTCCCTGCTTCTTGACGGTCACGAAGTTGTAATATCCATAGCAGGGTTTCACGGGAGTCCACTCGGCGCCATCCTCATCGGTGAGCAGAGTGGCTATCGTCACTTTATATGTGCCGTCGGAGAGTCCGTCGATCGGAAGCTTGATGGCTGTCTTGAGCTGGTTCGGACTCGAACCGTAGCCGGGATCGAAGGGAGGTACGGCCTTGCTTATCTCCTTGACCACGGTAGTGCCCGGGGTGTTGCCTTGAGGCTCGAAGATAGCTCCGAATTTCACTTTCATTGTCACGGGGTTATAGTTCACCCACATACCGTCGGCCTCGCCGAAGAGAGCGAATTTGATGGAGTCGTTCTCCACATCGGCCGTGAGCGATCCCATCTGGGCGAGCTGCAGCGGGCGCACCTCGGCCGGCTTCCCTGTCGGAGGTTGTATGCCGAGCACTGCGTCCTGCGTGAAGTTGTAGCCGCCGCCCGCGCCGCCGCCGGCGCCGAGAGAGCCGGGATTAAGGGCGTCGAGCGAGAAATAGCCGTCGCTCATGCCGCTCCATCCCCAGTTGAAATGGAAAAGGCCGTTGCCGTCATAACCGTCGCACACGAAAGAGTGCCCGCCCCCCAAGTATGAGCCGCCCCCATAGAGCACTGGACCCACGTTCTTCAGATTGTCGTAGATCAGCTGCTCCCATTCGGTGGAGTTGTGATACATGCGCAGGTCGTAGCGGATGTTGGGATCATACTTGAAATATTTCACAAGAGCGTTGCTGATGTTCATCGCCAGCGCTCCGGAAGCGTCGGTGGCATAGTCCATCTTCACCGAATAGCCGGCGGCTTTCATCAGATAGGCCACGGCCTGCGCCTGGGCATCGGTGTAGGAGCCGGGAGCATAGCTGTCGGCCATCTGAGCCCAGTCGAAATTGCGTCGGGCGAAATTCATCTCAAGGCGTTTGCCGAGGCGGGGGCTGTCATAGCTTATAGAGCCTTGACCCACTTCCGGATAATTCCAGTATTTCATCACCTGAGCCATTGAGGTGGCCACGCAGCCGGTGTAGAGGCGCTCCGTGCCATATTTGGGACATTGATCGTTGAAAGGCGCTGTCTGGTCCCACTTGGTTTTGAGTTGCGGGGCTATGGCCTCACGAGCGGTTGCCATGGGGGAGCGCATGGCGGTCTGAAGGGGCGATATCCCTTTCTTTGAGGCGAACTCGATCTGGCGGCCATATTCCTCGAGCCACCATTTCATCTGAGGAGGCATTTCCGAAGCGTCGAACGAGCCGCTGTCGGAATAGCCGAGAAGGGGATAGGCGAGGTCATCGGCCGCGAGGAGCATATAGCCCCCGTTGTCTCCTCTGTTGAATATATAAACCGCGGGAGAGCCCTCAGCTGTGAGAGCCGTGTGGACGGGGCGTAGCGCCTTGCCCGCATCTTTGGCCGCCATCTTGGCGGCGTTGCCGCCGAGACGGGCCAGCGCCGCCTCCGGCGAAATCGGGGCAGCGTTCAAGCCGAATGCTGCGAGACCCAGAATCAATACCGATATGGATTTGCGAATCATAAGTGAAAGGTTAATCAATAATTTCATTCTTCCTCAAATGCAAAGGTAATCAAAATTTATATAAAGTTTATATTTTTCACATAAATTATTTTCGGTCATGCCGCGCATGTAGGGACATGCCTCCGGCATGTGGCAAACGGAAGGTTTGAAGCATGTCGCAATCTGCTGATAAACAGGAGAGGTTGTGTCAATTATGACACAACCTCTCAGAATGTCATGATGTCAGGAAAGATGATTATTTCTTAACGAGCACCTTCTTGCCGTTGACGATGTAGAGGCCGTTATCGAGGCCGTTGACTGCATCGGCGGGAGCGTTGCGGAGCAGCACCTTGCCATCGATAGAAACGACAGTCACCGTGCCATCCTCAGCGCCTTCGATCTCAGCGACACCAACTGTGTGGTCAACATGGTATACAGCTGTAATCAGAGCGTTGGTGTCTCCATCATAAGTGAAGGCACCGGACTGAATGGTAAGAGTCCAGTCGCCATCGGCTGTGATAGCGTCAATCGGCTCTTCATCAGCATTCATGAATTTGATGTTAAATTTCACGCCTTCTCCTTCATAATTCCAATCCTTCATCGCGCTACCGGCGTATGTGTCGGTTCCATTGGAGATGCTTATGGTATTTTCAGCCGCTCCCCAGAGTTGGTTTTGTGCCTCCTCCGCAATATTGGGGAATGTAATTGCTATCGTTGAGATATCCTTTACCGTTTTGTCGTTTGCCGGATCAAGTGTATATGTATCGAACATGCCAGGAGCATTGGCTGAAATGGTATAGGTTGCGGTCAATGCTGCGCTCTTGAAAGCATTGTACTCTTTGGTCATAGCCGTTTCCGAACCATTAAAATCAACCATTTCTTTCTCCACAAAGAATCCGGCGGGTACGGAAAGAGTGTATTCACCATCTGCAGTTACCGCTGTTCCAAAAATCACCGGTACGCCTGCCTCCCCGGGTTCACCTAACTCTGTGGGATTTATGGCTGTGCCGCCGGCCGTGGGAGTGAGTGTAATTTCTTCCAAAAGATCTTCGTTGGGTTCAAGCCAGAGACCGCTTTCCATATTATAGGAAATTGTAATCTGACTGAGGGATTTTACTGTGCTTCCGGTAGTGGGGCTAACTGTAAGTTCTACAGGTCCGCCAACAGTTACTTTGGCAATCATTTCGGGGCTTTCGCTGCCGTCGTATGTGAAATAGCCGGCGGGAATTGAAAGGGTGTATTCACCTACTTCGGTGAATGTCACGGTTTCTTCGTCAGCATTTTGGAAAGTTATTTCGAAAGATTTGCAAGCATTATTGTAATAATTTGTGCCTGCAACTGCTTTAATGTTCTCGCCGACGTTTGTACCCGTTATGGTAATAGCTTTGGCTGCATCTGAGGATTCTTCGACTTCCGTTCCGTATGCCAATTCCTGGAAGTCGAGGGTGAAGTGCTGGAGACAACCTACTTCAGCATCGTTTGCGGGGAGGAGATTCTTCTGTGAAAGCGGATTGTAAGCGGGGTTGATTGTAAATGTAGATGTGAATGCGGCAGATTTGTTGCCATCTGCAACAGCTGTGTATTTGCTGTCAGTCTCGCTCCAAGCTGCCTCTACAAAAGCGCCTTCATCGGCATGTATTGTGTAAGTGCCGGCCTCCGTGATTGCATCGAAAGAAAACGGATATGCATAGTTGGGATTCTGGTAACCATCGCTATAATCTGCACTTGGTTCACCAAGTTCCTTTGCAATAATCTTGTTGTCGGAGGATCCTTCTTTTGTAATGTAAATTTTATTGAGATCCAAAGGCCACATCTGATTGCCGGTTGTTTCATTCAGCGCATCGGATCCTTTGAGTATAAATACCACTTCGGCAAGCGATTTGAGAGTTTTGCCGTTGGCGGGAGAAACTTTCTGGATCTGCACGGGCTCCGGTGTCGTCGGGTCGGCTGTCGGGCCGTCATCGACGCGCGACGGGGCGCCGGCATAGCCTATGCCGGCTGTTAGCAGGCTGGCGCCTGCTAACATAATGAGAAGTAGATTTTTCTTCATACTTTTTTTGATTTAATTATTATTGAAATTGTTGTTGTCGGAATTTATATCGAGGGGAATCTATAGCAAATTGCTTTGTTGTCGGGAAATCGCGCAAATGCCGATTTTTTTACAATAGGCAACTTTTAGGCACAAAGGTAATCAAAAATTTCATATTTCCTAAATAAATTTTTTATAATTCAACAAAAGCAGGGTAATTTTCAGACATGTGATGTTCGATTTGATAACGATTTGATATCAAATATTGGATCAGCGGATTTTCCCGGTGGGTGGGGAGGATATCAAGAGTATAGTGTTATCT
>ERZ838577.225-NODE-225-length-99034-cov-4.402287_pt1 | contig 99034 bp, 102 predicted proteins | sample MGYA00519682_ERZ838577 | MGnify/ENA primary metagenome ERZ838577 (study PRJEB31850, sample SAMEA3708838) | human gut metagenome | biome: human gut; feature: human-associated habitat; material: faeces | place: China | collected 2014 ... | reverse complement strand
AGAGTTCTGCAAGCCATGTCTCTTTTTATTTTTGCGAAACTTATTGTACCTTATCTAAACGGCTGCCGGTTCTTTTTTGTGAGGCCGTGATTTTGCATTTGGATATGCCTTTTAAAGGTAAGGCATCACTATGCAATTATGTTTGCTTGAATCGGCGAATGATGGCAGACGAGATATGGGAATGATTCGGAAATGGTTGTGGTTTTGAGTAAAGTCTTGATGAATTGTGTGTTGACTTTCATAAAACAGCATCCTATAATGATATAAAAATATCATTCAAAGGGGAGCTGGTAACATGAATGCTGCTGTGTATCAGGGAATTGGTTCGATTACGGTAGAAGTGATAGAAACGCCGCATGCAGGGCCGGGAGAGCTTGTGATTCAGGTAAAATCCTGCGCTATTTGCGGCGGTGACTTGCGTACATTCTGCCATGGCCATTCGGCAATTGTACCGCCTATTGTTTTGGGGCATGAAGTTGCAGGGACCATTGTGGAAATTGGCGCAGGGATAAGTCAGTACCAGGTTGGCGACCGCGTCGTAGTTGCTCCGGGAATTGGATGTGGTCATTGTTCCTATTGTCTGTCAGGGAATCAGCATATGTGCTACCATCGTAAGACAATTGCTCATCACTTCAATGGAGGATTTGCGGAATATCTTCGTGTTCCGGCCATTGCTGTACAGGCCGGCAACGTTAACATAATTCCTGAGGAGGTAGACTATCTTAGCGCTTCTTTAGCGGAGCCGCTGGCCTGCGTTATCAATGGGCAGGAGAGTATGAATATATCTTTAGGGGATACGGTAGCTGTTATTGGCGCCGGCCCCATTGGTCTGATGCATGCGGAGCTTGCGAGAGCTCAGGGGGCCGGGAAGATTTTTTTAATCAACCGTAGTGAGGAACGGCTGACATCTGCCAAAAAGCTTGGGTATGCCGGCTACATCAATTCCAGTGAATGTGATGCCGTGCAGGCTGTGCAGGAATTGACCGGCGGATTGGGTGCTAATGTTGTTATCGTAACCGCGGGCAGTGCTGCGGCTCAGGATATGGGCATTCGCATGGCTAGTAAAATGGGCAGGGTATGTTTTTTTGCAGGATTGCCTAAGGATACGCCGATGCTGACAATGGATGTAAATTTCATTCATTACCGGCAAATTACGCTGTATGGTACCTTTTCGTCTGCGCCGCGACATAACATATTGGCCCTGGAAATGATTCGCAGCGGCAAAATACATGTGGATTCTATTTTGACGCATGCTGTATCATTAGAGAATATCCTGCGCGGATTTGAATTAGTCCAGCGACGGGCAGGCATGCGAGTCGCTGTCATTCCGCATCTGGAGCTGGTTCAGGAGGATTTGGCCCGGCATGCAGCTATTCAGGTTATTTAAAAATTATATATGGTGAGTATGCATAACAAAATAAGCCGTATTCAGATCGTGTATCAATATATCTGGGTACGGCTTATTTTGTTATTTATTGTTTTGTTTGGCTATGTTCTGGCGTTATTAGCTTTATATGATGTTCCTGACAGTAAGATACATACTTTTGGGGCGGCAGGGAATCAATGATCAAGTAGTCCAAGGCACTGAGCGGAGTAAAAGAAACCAGTGAGGCCACATCGAGTTTAGAAGCATCAATCAGCAGAAATTTCTGCCCGGATTTAGTCATGAGCTTTCGCTTGATTTCGTTTTCTGCAATAGAAGCGTTAGTGGCTCCGTTTTCAAGGGAAATGCCGGTAGAGGCTAAAAATATCTTTGAGATATTATAGGTATCAAGGCAATTCAGTACGCTGGGCCCCGTAAATGCCATCGAGGGATAATACAGAACGCCACCCGTAGCGATGAGGTTGAATTTTCGGGATTCTGCATGCAGGGCGGCTACGTTGATGACGTTTACACTGGCTGTGATGATAGTGAGGTTTTGGACCTGCAGCAGATAGGGCAGCATATGCATTGTCGTTGTACCGGAATCAATGAAAATAACATCGTTATCTTTAACGAATGAAGCAGCGACGCGGGCAACATGTTGTTTTTGCAAGGTGTGTTTAGATGTCCGGAGCAAAAATGGTTCCGGGGCGTCGGTCAAGGGTTCATTCAAGATGATTCCGCCATACACTTTCTTTATAATTCCCTGACTTTCTAAATAATTAATGTCACGGCGGATTGTATTTTTTGATACGTTGAAGGTATCGCATAAGTCATTTAGAGATAAATTTTTCTCTTTTTTTAACATTTCTTGTATTTTGTGAATTCTCGTGATTTTCATCCGGTTAGTATCGCTTTCTGTGAGGTAATAGACAAAATATAATTTAAAGCTATTATAAAGTAATTTTTTAAAATACACAAGTAATATAGGAGAAACATGAATTTCATCCCTGCGTTTTTCCGCAGAAACGGCAAGCAGTTAAGCAGTAATGATTTACATAAGGATATCATAATTTTAAAATATGTCCAAAATATAATCATCTGTGGCTATTCGAGCGGAGACAATTAAAATTAATGGTAATATATACATAATTGTGCCAATATTTTATAAATAAGACACATATAATATTGGAAATATGAATGAAAAAAACTGAATGAATTATTTCTTGTATTGGTATATGTTGTGTATCTTTTTCTGCCGATTGAATAAGTGTTGATTATTTTAATATATTGTGGTAATATTTTAGTCATAAGATGAACATATTTTGGTGCGTATGTCGTGAAATAATGAAAGAAGGGATTACTATGACTGTATCATAAATTCAGCGATTCAGGATATAGAGGCCTGTATCTATGGCAAAGCCTAAAAGCATCTGAAATGGTAATGAAATAGACCGGGGCAGATGCTGGTATCTGAAATGTCCTGCAGTCGCTTTTCTGTCTGGGACGAATAATCCTGATCGGATGGATGAAGGGCGTGTTATCAGTCCTTGCTGTTTCCTTGTTTTCAAAAGGAAGGCCGCTGTCACTTCTTTTTTTGCAGAAGCCGTGTTTTTTTGCCAATTGCCAGGGCGATTGCGGAACAGAATGAGCATCCTGACACAGATTTAAAAATCGTCGGACTGTTAAATTTTTATTTTATACATAAGGAAGGAATGATCGGTGTGAATACAATTACTTTTGATAATTCCAAACCATTTGATATTGTCTGCAGCGGCCGCATTGCCGTAGATTTTAATCCTGTAGATTTGAATCAGCCTCTGGAAGATTGCACGACCTTTAAAAAATATCTCGGCGGCTCGCCTGCCAATATTGCTGTCGGCATGGCCAGATTAGGCAAGAACGTGGGATTTATCGGCAAGGTATCAAAGGATCAGATGGGAATCTTCGTTACTAAATTCTTTCAAAAAGAAGGAATTGATACGTCCCAGGTCTGCGAAGCGACGCAGGGGGAATTTATTGGCCTGACCTATACGGAAATACTCAGCCCTACGGAAAGCAGCATTTTGATGAACCGCAATTTTGCGGCTGATTTATCGTTAACGGTTGACGAGGTTTCAGAAGAGTATATTAAGCAGGCCAAGATGTTCCTGATTTCCGGGACGGCCTTGGCGGCGAGCCCTTCGCGGGAAGCAATGCTCTTAGGGCTGCGTTATGCCAAGAAACATAATGTAAAGGTTGTATTTGTATTGGATTACCGCGGATATACGTGGAAATCGAAAGAAGAAGTATCATTGTACTATTCTCTCGTGGCAGAACACAGCGACATCCTCATCGGTTCACGAACAGAATTTGATTTAATGGAAGAAACCCTGTTTCAGGATCATGACGATAAAAAATCAGCCAATTACTGGCTGGGAAAGGGCAATCAGATCGTCGTCATTACGCACGGCAAAGATGGATCGACAGCCTATACGCGGAACGGCGAATCCTTTTCCATCAAGCCGTTCCCGGTTAAAAGCCTTAAGGGCTTTGGCGGCGGCGACGGCTACACGTCGGCGTTTCTCTATGGCCTGACTGAAGGATGGGATATTATCGACTGCTTGGAATTCGGCAGCGCTTCGGCGGCTATGTTGATTGCCAGCCACGCCTGCTCGCAGGATATGCCCAGTGCCGACGAGGTAACTGCTTTTATCAAGCGTAAAAAAGAAGAATTTGGTGAAATGATAGCCAGAGTTTAGAAGGGGGAAGTCGTATGCCGTTAGTTATTCTAGCCTTAGGCATTGTATTGCTGTTTCTATTGATTGTAAAATGCAAGCTGAATAGTTTTTTATCGCTGTTGATTGTATCCATGGCCATTGCGCTGGCCGAAGGGCTGCCGCTGGTCAAGGTAATTCCTTCTATTGAAGCCGGCGTCGGCGGTACGCTGGGGCATTTGGCCCTGGTCATTAGTTTCGGCGCTATGCTGGGCAAGCTGATGGCTGACAGCGGCGGTGCGCAGCGTATTGCGACGACGTTGATTGACAAATTTGGCCGTGAGCATGTGAAGTGGGCGTTATGCATTACCGGCTTTGTCGTAGGTATCGCACTGTTTTATGAAGTAGGCTTGGTACTGCTGATTCCGATTGTATTTACCGTTGCCAGATCAGCAGATCTTCCCTTGCTGGAAGTCGGCGTGCCTATGACGGCGGCCTTATCTGTTACGCACTGTTTTCTGCCGCCTCATCCGGGACCTACGGCAATTTCTGTACTGTACAATGCCGACATCGGGTTAACGCTGTTGTACGGCATCATCATTGCTATCCCGACGGTTATTATTTCCGGCCCTATTTTGTATCGGACCATGACAGACCTGCATCCGGCCATTCCGGAAGGCTTGTCATCTGAAAAGAACTTTTCGGAAGAGGAAATGCCCGGGTTCGGCATCAGCTTATTTACGGCGTTAATTCCTGTATTTCTCATGGCCATTGCGTCTATTGCCAAATTAGTCTGCCCGAAAGACAGCATGGTTAATATCGTCATGGATTTTGTAGGGAATCCGGATATGGCCTTGTTTATTGCAGTTGCTGTTGCGATTTATACCTTTGGCATCGGCCGCGGCAAATCTATTTCCGACGTCATGAAATCTATTGAGCAGGGCGTTTTGGCCATTGCCATGATTTTGCTGGTTGTCGGCGGCGGCGGAGCCTTTAAGCAGGTTCTCGTGGACAGCGGCGTAGGGCAGTATATTGCACAGCTGGCAGAAAACGCTCCCTTCTCTCCGCTGATCCTGGCCTGGTTTGTGGCTTCGGTTATCCGTGCGGCCGTAGGCTCGGCGACAGTTGCCGGTCTGACGACAGCCGGTATTATGGCGCCGATCGTTGCCGTAACTAATGTCAGTCCGGAACTGATGGTATTGGCAACCGGTGCCGGTTCCGTAAACTTTGGGCCTCCGAATGATCCGGGGTTCTGGATGTTTAAAGAATTTTACGGCCTGACGATTAAGGAAACCGTTCGTACCTGGTGCGTCATGGAATGCGTTATTGGCGTATGCGGCATAGCCGGTATTCTGATTTTAAACGCAATTATTTCATAAAAAAAGGGGAAACGCTGATATGGCTTTGGTAAAATTGAGTACGTTGCTCCGCGGCATTCGCGACAATTCGTATGCCATTGGTTCGTTTAACGTATCGAATATGGAAATGGTGATGGGGGCTATTCGGGCTGCCGAAGAATTAAACGCTCCTATCATACTGCAGATCAGCGAAGGAAGGTTGTCCTATTCTCCGTTACACTTGCTGGGGCCGATTATGATTCATGGCGCTAAAGCAGCTGCTGTGCCGGTAGCAGTTCATTTAGACCACGGCGTTTCGATGGAAACGATCCGTCTGGCGTTGGAGCTTGGCTTTACATCGGTTATGTTTGACGGGTCCAAGCGGCCGATAGAAGAAAATATTGCCATGACCAAGGAAGTCAAGGCTATGGCTTCCTGGTATGGAGCCGATGTAGAAGGCGAGATAGGCTGCATCGGCGGGGCGGAAGGCACATACAGTGCGGAAGAACTTATTACCCGCACGGAAGAAGCTGCATATTTCGCCGAAGAAACAAAGGCAGACGCTTTAGCGGTAGCTATCGGTACGGTACATGGTCATTATCATGGGGCTCCGAATCTGCATATCGACCGCCTGAAGGAAATTGCGGACGTCGTATTCTGCCCTTTAGTACTGCATGGCGGCTCCGGTATTTCTCCAGCAGATTTTCGCCGCTGTATTCATAACGGAATTAAAAAGATCAATATCGCTACATCGTCTTATGAGGCTGTTTCCGCTCATGTAAAGCAGATAGCCCATGAGAAAGAAGACGCGACGTACTTTGATTTCAGCAGCGCTGCAGCAGCAGGGACATATGAAAATGTAAAACGGCATATTGCCATTTTTGGCACAAATGGAAAGGTTTAGGCGCTGAGATGCAAGACCTTCTTGAAACTAGAACGTATATCTGGTTTCAGGAAGGTCTGTTTTGCGTTTAAGAGCCTTTTATGGCTGTTTTTCTACCCCATCATCTACTCCAAATCCAAATACTAAAAAGCGGCATGGAATAGAATCTATTATGGATGATTGACATATAGCGTTCTGCGCCTGTACCTTCTCTATAAATATGATAAAATTAACAAAGTAGCCGCATGAGAAAATAAGTTTCTACATGCGGCCGTTTCTTTGATATGTGTGTAAACTATGTTGTATTACTATTAAATTTGTTATGTATCCCTATAATGAGAACCGCACTGGACGATTTTTATTATGCCCTTTTCTATGCGATATACGATACGGTTAGAATCATCTATTCGACGGCTCCAATAGGCGGATAAATCGCCGCTTAACCGTTCCGGCTTGCCAATTCCTTCATATCCGTTGCGGTCTATATCTCTCAGAAGTTGTAAAATGCGTTTCAGCGTTTTCTTATCTTGCTTTGTCCAATATTCAAAATCTTCCCAGGCTTCATCAGTCCATGCTTTGATCATCTGTAATTACCTCATGAATTGTACCGCCTGTAGCTTCCATCTGCGCGATAGAACGGCGAAGTCGAGCCATGTTTTTCTCAGAATAAAAGGGATCTATAGACACGTCGAAGGGGATACGTTTTTCCCTTGTCATTTTTTTTGCGAGCATGGTAATAGCCGTAGTCATAGACAATCCCAGATCATTACAAATGCGGTCAAATTCTTTTTTTAAGGATTCGTCCATTCGGACGCTGATTGTAGTTTGTGCCATCGTAAACACGCTCCTTTCTATTTATATTTTAATACAATATCCATACAACATCAATACAATTAGCAAAAAGTGTATTTGATGATTATTTGAAGAAGTATTGCAGAATGCAATGTTTCAAGAAAAATGGATATACTTATTGCCGCTGCAGCTGAATACAAAATCGTTGTATTTTTTACGTATATTTTTATCGATGAAACGCTTTAGGTTCATGAAGATATAAAAATTTAAGAGTATCACTCATTGTATGCCGAATATTCTAATTAAATTTCATCTTATGGTATAATATCTATATGTATATTGATTATAACAAATTCGGCGCAGGGAGGAATGCAGGATGTTTGAATTGGTGCAGGTCAACGAGAAGACTTATTATATCGAGAGTCCGGCGAAAATCGGCGTGTATGTTGCCGGCGGGGCGGACGTGTATTTGATTGACAGCGGCAACGACAAGGACGCAGGGCGGAAGATCCGCAAGCTTCTCGACGAAAAGGGCTGGACGCTGAAGGGGATTTTGAATACTCATTCCAATGCCGACCACATCGGCGGCAACGATTATCTGCAGCGCCAGCGGAAATGCAAGGTCTTTACCGGCGGTATTGAAACGGCCTTTACGAAGTATCCTATTTTGGAAACGTCCTTCTTGTACGGCGGCTATCCCTGCAAGGATTTACGCCACAAGTTTTTGCTGGCGGCGGCCAGCGACGCCGTCGATTTTTCCGACGCCGATTTTCCTAAGGACATAGAAGTGATTCCCTTGCCGGGCCATTTCTTCGACATGGTCGGATTCCGTACGCCGGACAACACGGTCTTTTTGGCCGACTGTCTCAGCAGCGTAGAAAATCTCGATAAATACGCCGTGTCCTTCATTTACGACGTAGCGGCCTATTTAAAGACACTCGACGCCGTAGAGGCTATGGAGGGGGACATCTTTGTGCCGTCTCACGCGGCAGCCGGCTCGAAGGAGGACATGCAGAAGCTCGTACAGGCCAATCGGGATAAGATATATGAAATCAAGGCCTACCTCCTGTCGCTATGCCAGGAGCCGATGATATTCGAGCATATCCTGCGGAAGGTATTTGACCGGTATCAGCTGGTCATGACGATAGAGCAGTACGTCCTGGTAGGCAGCACGATTCGCTCGTATTTGTCGTGGCTCCGCGATACGGGCGAGATGACTTATTCTTTTGAGGAGCATTTGATGGTCTGGAAAACGGTATAAAACATAGATGAGAGTAAGACGACAAGGCGCTTGCATAGGCAGGCGTCTTTTTTGTAAGAGAAATATGCCAGATAGGCAGGTTTATTTGGGAAAAGTTTCACGTAAAATCTTGTTCATCATTCTGTGCACGAACACAACCGTGAAAAAGGCGTATTTTAATTGGATAGCCCGTATATACTATGTAAGCGTCACATAGGTATGGCAGTTTTTATGATATAAATATATCATAAAATTAAAAATAAAATGAAAGGACTATTGCATTTTACTAACGAATGAGTATAATAAAGGTACAAACAAGGTTTACCAAAGTTTTACAGTATTCTTACATGACGAAGGGAAATGTATTGAAAGGACGGGATGACATATGCCAATGGATTCGGCAAATCAGGAAGTTTGGATTGGCGTCGACGTAGGGACGACAGGCGTGCGGGCTATCGCCTACACGGAAGAAGGGACGAACGTCTGCTCTTCCGAAGCGTTTTATCCGCTGCTGACGCCTCATCCGGACTGGGCGGAAGAAAGTCCGCTGCAAATTTATGAAGCTATCGAACAGGTCGTGCGCAAGACGGCGGACCAGCTCCGCTACAAGAACAAGGAGCTGGCAGGCGTAGCCCTGAGCACGGTCATGCATAGCTTCGCCGGTCTGGACGATATGAAGGAACCTCTCATGGACATGCAGACCTGGGCCGACAGCCGCAGCACGGGCATCGTGCGGGAAATGAAGAAAAATCCCGAACTGTGCCGGTCTTTCTACGAACGGACAGGCTGCCCTATTCACGCCTGCTATCCTCTGGCGAAGATCATCTGGCTGCGGGAAAATCAGCCGGAATTGTTCAAGCAGATGAAGTACGTAGGGTCTTTAAAGGATTATATTTTCTACAACATGACGGGCCAATGGGTCATCGATAAGTCGGCGGCCAGCACGAGCGGCATGTACAACGAGCATACGCTGGACTGGGACGATGAAATCCTGGCTTACGCCGGCGTGACGAAGGACTACATGCCTCCCGTCGTATCGACGACGTACAGCCATCCGCTGACCGACGAAGCGGCGGCAGCCATGCATCTGCCCAAGGGGCTTCCCGTCGTCATCGGCGCGACGGACGGCGTACTGGTCAACGTCGGCATCGGCGCAGTCGAACCGGGCCAGCTCAGCGGCACCATCGGCACGAGCGGCGCATTGCGCATGCTGACGAAGAAACCGATGACGGACCCGCAGATGCGCACGTGGTGCTACAACCTGACCGACGACATGTGGGTAGCCGGCGGGGCCATCAACAACGGCGGCATGATTCTCCGCTGGGTCCGCGACAAGATCTGCCATTACGGCGGCAGCGCCCTGGAAAACCTGGACATCGACCCGTACGACCTCATGACCATGAAGGCGGAACACGTCGACGCCGGCGCTGACGGCCTCATCTGCCTGCCGTACTTTACAGGCGAACGGGCTCCGTACTGGAATTCGGAGCTGCGGGGCATGTTCTTCGGCTTCTCCCTCAACCACAGCCGATCCCACATGATCCGGGCCGTCATGGAAGGTATCTGTTACAGCCTGAACAGCGTCATGCAGGCCTTGAAGGAATTCGGAGAGGTGAAGGATATCCGCGTCAGCGGCAGCTTTACGAAATCGAGATTGTGGATTCAAATCCTGTCGGATGTTCTCAATCAGCCCATTACCTTGCCGGACAACAGCGAAGGCGCGGCATTCGGCGCTGCCGTACTGGGCTTCATTTCCAGCGGCAAGATGAAGAGCATCGCCGATACGGCCCATCTCGTCCATCCGCGCCGCATTTACACGCCGCAGGATGAAAACCGCGAAGTATACGACGAATTGTATGATATTTTCGTCCGCTTGTATCACAACTTACAGACTGAATTTTCCGATATTACGGAATATCAGAAGAAAATATAAGGAAGCAGAGAGGAGATAGATGATTATGGAATTACGGGATATCGGCGTCGTAGGCATGGCTGTCATGGGCAGCAATCTGGCCCTCAATATGGCCGACCACGGCTTTGCCGTATCGGTATACAACTACACGCCGGACTTGACGGAAAAATTTGTAACGGAACGGCCTCACGACAACATCAAAGGCTACTACGACTTGAAGGAATTTATCGGCTCCCTGAAAAAGCCCCGCAAGATCATGCTCATGATCATGGCTGGCGCGCCTGTAGACAGCATGATTGAACAGCTTATTCCCATCCTCGATGCCGGCGACATCATCATCGACGGCGGCAACTCGTACTTCGGCGACACGCGCCGCCGCTGCGAACGCTGCAGCGAAGCAGGCATCCACTTCTACGGCATGGGCATTTCCGGCGGCGAAAACGGCGCCCGCCGCGGCCCGTCCATCATGCCCGGCGGCAACAAGGACACATATCCGGAAATCCAGCCGGTCTATGAAGCCATCGCCGCCAAGGCTGCCGACGGCAAGCCGTGCTGCACCTACATCGGCGAAGACGGTGCAGGCCATTACGTCAAGATGGTCCACAACGGCATCGAATACGCCGATATGCAGCTCATTTCCGAAGCGTACCTGCTCTTGAAATACGTCGGCGGCTACGACAACGCCAAGATTTCGGAAATTTTCCACCAATGGAATCAGGGCGAGCTCAAGAGCTTCCTCATCGGCATTGCCGCCGATATCTTCGCAGAAGACGACGAAGCAGGCGGACAGGTCGTAGACTACATCGTCGACGCTGCCGGCCAGAAGGGCACGGGCCGCTGGACGAGCATCGAATCGATGAAGCAGGGCGTAGATATTTCCATGATTACGGCGGCCTGCAACGCCCGGGTCATGTCCAACCAGCCGGGCCGCAAGGTGGCGCAGGAAGTCATCCATAAGCCGGCTCTTACGAAGCAGGAAGGGGAGGCCTTTATCGAAGCCGTCCGTCAGAGCTTGTACACGGCGAAAATCGTCGCCTACGCCCAGGGCTTCTCGCTGTACCGCAGCGCCTCGGAAACGTACGGCTGGAACCTCGACTACGGCAGCATCGCGTCTATTTTCCGAGCCGGCTGCATCATTCAGGCCGAATTCCTGAACAAGATCACCGAAGCTTACGAAAAGAACCCGAATCTGGAAAACCTCATGTTCGACGAATTCTTCCTCGACAAGATCAACGCCAACCAGGCCAGCCTGCGCAAGATCGTCTGCCTGGCCGTCAGCGAAGGCATTCCCGTACCGGCTTACGCCAACGCGATGGAATACATCGACGCCTACAGCAGCCCCCGCGTCGGCGCCAACCTCATTCAGGCCCTGCGCGACTACTTCGGCGCCCATACCTTTAAGCGCGTAGATAAAGAAGGTACGTTCCATCATCAGTGGAAGGAACATTATACGAAATAATAGAAGGAGGTCATACTCATGCCGCTAGTCATACTTGCCATCGGTATTCTCGTACTGTTTTTCCTCATCGTCAGAGTCAAGCTGAACAGCTTCCTGGCCCTTCTGGTCGTCGCCGGTCTCGTCGGCCTGGCCGAAGGAATGCCTATCGACAAGCTGATCCCGACTATTGAAAAGGGCTTGGGCGGAACCCTCGGCGGCCTGGCTATCGTCGTTTCCTTCGGCGCTATGCTGGGTAAGCTCATGGCCGAAAGCGGCGGCGCACAGCGCATCGCCACGACGCTCATCAACGTCTTCGGCCGGGAAAAGGTAAAATGGGCCGTCTGCCTGACGGGCTTCATCGTCGGCATCGCCCTGTTCTATGAAATCGGCTTTGTCCTCTTGATTCCCCTCGTATTCACTATCGCTGCAGAAGCGAAGATTCCCCTTCTCGAAGTAGGCATCCCGATGGCTGCGGCCTTGTCGGTCACGCACGGCTTCCTGCCGCCTCATCCCGGCCCGACGGCAATCGCTATTATTTACAACGCCGATATCGGCACGACCCTCGTATACGGCGCGATTATCGCCATTCCGACGGCTATCGTCGCCGGCCCGCTGTATTACAATTTGACGAAGGATATTAACCCGGAAATTCCTAAGGGATTGTACAATCCTAAAATCTTTAAGGACGACGAAATGCCCGGATTCGGCATCTCCGTTTTCACAGCGCTCGTGCCGGTCGTCCTCATGGCAGCATCGGCTATTGCGAAATTGGCCCTGCCCGAAGCTTCGGGAGCGCGCCATATCCTGACCTTCCTCGGTCAGCCGGACATGGCCCTGACTATCGCTGTGGCCATTGCTATTTACACCTTCGGCCTGGGCCGAGGCAAGAAGATGGACGAAGTCATGAAAACCGTCCAGGACGCCGTCTTGGCCATCGCCATGATCCTCCTCATCGTCGGCGGCGGCGGTGCTCTCAAGCAGGTCCTCATCGACAGCGGCGTCGGTACCTATATCGGTGATTTGGTCGCCGGTGCGGATTTGTCCCCCTTAGTATTGGCCTGGCTCGTAGCCGCCGTTATCCGTACGGCCTGCGGCTCGGCTACTGTCGCGGCCTTGACGGCCGGCGGCATTGCCGCTCCGATCTGCGCGGCTACCGGGGCCAATCCCGAGCTGATGGTACTGGCTACGGGCGCAGGCTCCCTCATCTTCAGCCCGCCGAACGATCCCGGCTTCTGGCTGTTTAAGGAATTCTTCGGCCTGACCGTCAAGGAAACGGTGCGTACCTGGTGCGCGCTGGAAACGATCATCGCCGTCATGGGCCTCATCGGCGTACTTGTTATCGACGCATTTTTAGTATAAAATTAAATATAGTCATAGAATTACTATGAAAATTTGCAAGGTAGGGGAGACGCGCCTATGGATGAAAAAGCAATCCAGCAATTTCCCGTGCTGCGCAGCGCATACGGCGGTCTGACGAAATCAGAGCGCCGTATTGCCGATTATATCGTCGCTGCGCCGGAAGAGATCATGGAGCAGACTATTTCCGACATTGCCAACGCTACGGAAAGCTCGGAAATTACAGTATCGCGTTTTTGTAAAAAGCTGGGGTTCAGCGGCCTGCAGGAATTGAAGCTGAACCTCATTGCCGGCATGTCGGCGGCAGAAAATAAAGAGTTTCACGACATCCGCAGCGGCGACCGCTGCTCTGTCGTAGCGTCCAAGATGTTTCAAAACATCAGCGACGGCCTGCAGGATACGCTGGCTTTGCTGGACTACGACGCCGTAGACGACGCGGCCCGTATCCTGCGCCGGGCCCGCCGCGTCGCCGTGTTCGGCTTCGGCAACTCGGCGACGGTGTGCCGGGATATCGCTACGCGCTACCTCCGCCTGGGTTTGGCCATTCAGGCCTATGCGGACTCGCACATGCAGGTTACGTCGGCAGCCCTTTTGTCGCCGGCCGATGCGGTCATCGCCGTCTCCCACAGCGGCGCGTCGCAGGAGCTGCTCCAGTCCGTGCAGGTGGCGAAGGACAGCGGCGCGTCTGTCGTCGTTATTACGAGCCACGCCAAATCACCGCTGGCAAAGCTGGCCGACGTGTGCCTGTGCGGCATGGGCCGCGAAGTCCGCTATTCCTCCGAAGCCGGCGCATCGCGCCTCATTCACATGGCCATCGGCGACGTCCTGTACACGCGCATCGCCATGGCCGACGCCGAGCTGTTTCAGGACAACATGCAGAAAATGCGGCGGGAAATTACGAAAAAGAGAATATAAGGCATATCGCTTTGTGGTCTTGTATGCGAAAAAAGTATATAACTTGCCAAAGAAATGACACACAATTGTAACATTTGTGCTGTATACTATATGTATCAACCAAAGGAAAACACAGGAATGGCAGCTAAAGGAGTGGTACAGATGATGAAGCGCATAAAGAATATTTTGAAGATGACGTTGATCACGACGTTGGTACTGACGACGTTCAGCGGAGCCGTTGCCGTTCAGGCTGCCGGCCCGAGACACGACCGGCCAGGCTGGGAACAGCGCGACGACCGGTATCGTGACCATGACCGCCGCGACAGAGATCGCCGCGATCATGACAAAGATTGGAAACGCGACCATAAGAGCAAAACTCAGGAAGATGCTGACGATGCTAACAAGAAGGCAAACTGGGCCTTGGGCGTAGCTGCTGTCGCAGCGATTATCGCCATCGCCAAATAACATGGCTCCCCAATAGGGGAGGATATGATCTCCCTTTTAATCTCATATAGCATAAAATACCCGCAGGCAGTGGTGATGATCTGTCTGCGGGTATTTTATCGCTGCTTTCGGCGGTGCCGATGGGGCGGCGCATATGGCTTGACCGTGGGTTTTATGATACAATGTTTTCATAGCTTTTAAGAGTGAGGAGCAGCAGATGAAATTAATCGTAGGAAATGTCATGCCTGAAGAAACGCGCATGGCTATTATAGAAGACGGCCGTCTCCGCGATTTCGCCGTCGAGCGGAACGACGAGACCCACATTGGCAATCACATTTACAAGGGAACCATACAGAATATCCTGCCGGCCCTGCAGGCGGCCTTCGTCAATATCGGCCGCAAGAAAAACGCCTTTTTGTATTTAGGCGATTTATTTCCTCGGGCAGCGACGAAAGAGGAAATTCAGCAGACCCATATTTCTGTAGGCCAGAGCGTCCTCGTCCAGGTCATCAAGGAGGAACGGGGCAGCAAGGGGGCCAAGGTGACGGCCAACGTCAGCCTGGCCGGGAGATACGCCGTCCTCATGCCGACGGTCGACTACGTCGGCGTGTCGAAAAAGATACGGGACGAAGAGGAGCGGAACCGCCTGCGCGATATTACGGCGAAAATCAAGCCGGCCGGCATGGGCCTGATCATCCGCACCGTCGCCAAGGGCGTGTCGGAAGAGGCGCTGCTGGCCGATATCCGCTATCTGCTGCGAACGTGGGACAGCGTGCAGCAGCGGTATAAGCTGGCGAAAAAGCCCAAGCTCCTGTACCGTGAGGCCGACTTAGTCATGCGGATGATACGGGATCACTTCACGGCCGACGTAAAGAAAATCGTCGTCGACGACAAGGATGCCTACGACCGCATCTGCCAAATCGTGACGGACGACCAGTGGCGCAGCCGCGTCGAGCTGTATCAGGGCGACCAGCCGATTTTTGAATGCTACAATTTAGAAGACGAGCTGCGGCACCTTATGGCCCGTGAAGTCGCGCTGCCGTCGGGAGGCACGCTGGTCTTCGACCATACGGAGGCGCTGACGGTCATCGACGTCAACAGCGGCAAGTATACGGGCAACGGCACTCTGCAGGACACGATATTTCACGTCAATAAGGAAGCAGCCGTGGAAATCGCCCGGCAGCTGCGGCTCCGCGATATCGGCGGCATCATCATCATTGATTTCATCGACATGGCTCAGCCCGTGCGGCGCGATGAAATTCTGCAGATACTGGAGCGGGAAATGGCTCAGGACTGTACAAAGACCCATGTCCTGGGCATGACGGCCCTGAATCTGGTGGAAATTACCCGCAAGAAGGCCCGGCAGGGCTTGTATCAGGTACAGTTCAGCCCCTGCGATATCTGCGGCGGTTCGGGGTATTTGTATTCGCCTGAATCAGTGGCGATCCAGATTATCCGCCGCCTGCGCCATATGGTTCACGTGCGCCATATAAAGGGCGACCTGCTCATCTGCGCCCATGCCGACGTGTTAGCTGTCTTAAAAGATAAAAAGCGGCGGGACGAATTGGAGCGGGAGCTGTCACGGACGCTTCATTTCGAAGCGTCAGATCATCCGAACAGAGAAGTATTTTCGATTTTGTCGTATCATGAATAAATGAAAAACAGCTCGACACTGCATGTGCCGGGCTGTTTTTATGTTCGTCAATATGTTACTGGAGATAGAATGTCATGGTGACTGTTTCGCTTAAGGTGTTCGTGCCTGCTTCGACGGGGGCGTAGTCGGCGGCTTTTGCAGACATGCGCAGCGCCGCGCCGGCGTATCCGTTTTCATAGGACGGCGAGTGGCCGGAAATGCTGATTTCCTTCACCTTGCCGAGGGACATGCCGGCGGCCTGGGCGGCGGCTTCGGCCTGCCGTCTGCCGTTGATGATGGCTTGCTTGACCAGGTTGTCCTTAATCTGTTCGGTCTTTTCGTTGGTGAAGCGGATGCCTTGAATAGAGTTGGCGTTCAGGTTGGCCGCCTTGGCGATGATGCGGGGAATCATGTCGAGGTCGGACACTTTAATTTGCAGATTATTCGTTACGGTGTACGATACGATCTTGCGGCTCTTGCTGTCGTAGTTCGGCGACATGTAGAAGCCCATGGTCTTGAGGTTTTCCGGGGCGATGCCCATAGATTTCATGGCCGCCGTGACCTGGCTCATGACTTCGTTGTTCTGCGTGCGGGCCTGCTGAGCGTCTTCTCCTGTCGTTTCCATGCCGATGGTGACGTAGGCCGTGTCGGGAGCGACTTCCTGCTGGGCGTAGCCCGTGACGTGGATGACCGACGGTTCGGGAGCAGCGGCATAAGACGGGGACATAAAGGCCGTGGAACCGATGAGCAGGGCGGCGACGGCCAAGGCTTTGACGGGATAATATTTCATGATAGGACCTCCTTTTAGCGCAATGTATCTTATTGGTAGGCCTATTATAGCATTTCATTGGAAGGCCCTTCAATATGAAGGGACGGACTGTGCAGAAACTGTAACAATTATGTCAGATAGTTGTGCTTTGCTTACTTCCGCCGCCGGCTGCGGAAGAAATCGCGCATGATAGCAGCGCATTCGTCGGCACGGACGCCGGCTGTCACTTCGACGCGGTGGTTCAGGGCCGGATTGTCGACGATTTGAAACAGGGAGCGGACGGCGCCGCCCTTTGGATCGTCGCAGCCGTAGACGATGCGGTCGAGGCGGCTGTTGACGATGGCGCCGGCGCACATGGGGCAGGGCTCGACGGTGACGTAGAGGGTACAGCCCGTAAGCCGCCAGCGTCCCAGGACCCGGCAGGCTTTTTCAATGGCCAAGAGCTCGGCGTGGGCCGTGGCGCAGGGCAGGGTTTCGCGCAGGTTGTAGGCCCGGGCAATGGCCTTCTTTTGATAAATGACGACGGCGCCTACGGGGATTTCCCCGACGGCGGCGGCGATTTTCGCTTCTTCTATGGCTTTGCCCATGTAAAATTCGTCTTTTGTCATGACGTGTCTTGATTCTCCCTATATAATATAGTATGGTAAGGTATGTATTGTATTATTTTACTAAATCGAGGTGTCATATGCAATCTATTTGGTGGCAGGTTTTTGATATATTGGGAACGTCGGCCTTCGCCTTGTCGGGGGCGCTGGTGGCGATTTCCCGGCGCATGGATTTATTCGGTATTTTTGTCCTGGCGGCTGCGACGGCTGTCGGCGGAGGGATTGTCCGCGACCTGATGCTGGGTCATACGCCGCCGTCGGCGTTCCGCACGACGCTGTACGTCTGGATTATCGCCCTTTCCATCGTCGCCGTCGTCTTATTTATCCGCTACGTCAACGTGTCGTCTCGCCAGCGTCTGGTTCATCAAATGGAATCAGTCTATCTCGTCTGCGACGCCATCGGCCTAGGGTCATTTACTGTCACGGGGACGCTCATGGGATTTTATTACTATCCCCAGTACTGGGTGCTGAACGTCACCCTCGGCGTGCTGACCGCCGTAGGCGGAGGCGTCGTCCGCGACGTGCTGGCCGGGCAGATACCAGGCGTATTGAAAAAGGAAATTTATGCGACGGCAGCCTTGGCCGGGGCGTGCATATTGCTCTCCGTCCACATCTATTGGGGCTTTACCATATATGCCGCGTCGACCTTGAGCTTTGCCTTTACGGTCTGTCTGCGGCTAGTCGCAGTGCGCCTTCACTGGAACTTGCCCCGCGTGCGCAGGACGACGAAGAGTTCCATTTTTTAACGGAGTTTGCTATAATCATTACAATGATTTCATTATATTTGATAGGAAGTGGTACTTTTGAAGGGTTGGCAAAAAGCCGTAGGCGCCGCCGTCTTGTCCATGCTCATGAGCGTCGGGCCGACGGCGATGGCGCGGACGATTTTATACGTTCCCCAGGATAATCGTCCCGTCGACCTGGCGTACACGGTCAACACGGCGGAAGACGCAGGATATACGATTCTCACGCCGCCGGAGCAATATTTGTCCGGGTCTAATTTCCAGGGCTCGCCGGACCGGCTCCTGCGCTGGGTCAATGAGAACGCCGGCCTGGCCGACGCGATGGTCTTATCTATTGATTCTCTGGTATACGGCGGTCTCGTCGATTCGCGGAAGCACAATTTCGACATGGAAACCCTCGTCGGACGGCTGGAAAAGGTGGAAAACCTGCATAAGCTTCATAAAAACGTGCCTATTTACGCTTTCAGTACGGTCATGCGCAGCCCTTGGGCCGGCGGCAAGGGCGTAGAGCCTGACTATTACCTGAAAATGGGAACGGATATGTATCAGCTGGCGTCGCTGCAAGCTAAGATGGACGTAGATAACCTGACGCCCCAGGAGCGAAGCAGCTGGTTTGCCGTCATGCGCCGGATTCCCCTGGAGTATTTGCAGGACTGGTACAATCGCCGGCAGAAGAACATGATGATCAATTACCGTCTCATTCAGGACGCCAAGAAGGGGATTTTTAAGTATTACAGCCTGGGCCATGACGATAATTCCGTCAATACCCAGTCGTCCCTCGAATCGAAGTATTTGGAAATGGCCGGCGCCGACGTGCCCAAGACGTCCTTCGGCTCTTTCCCCGGCGCAGACCAGCTGGGGCTGCTGCTCATCACGCGGGCAAACAATGATTTTACGAACTATCATCCCAAGGTCACGGTAATTTATCCCCTGGGCGGCGGCGAAAAGACCGTGCCGAGCTACGACGGGCAGGCTATCGGCAAGACGATTGCCGCGCATATCGAGGCGATTGGCGGCACGGTGACCGAAACGGAGCGGCCCGATTTGCTGCTGGCAGTGAACACGCCCCTTACGTCGTCGACGAGCGAATCGGGGAACTTTGAAAACTTCCCCATCATGCTGCAGTCGACGCGGGAATTCCTGACGCAAATCGAAACGGCCGTCAAGGCCGGCATTCCCGTCAGCCTCGTCGACATGGCCTTTTCCAACGGCTCGGACAACACCCTCGTATACGGATTGTATCAGGACAAGATGATGTACCGCCTGGCGGCGTACAACGGCTGGAACACGGCGAGCAATTCTGTCGGTTACGGCTTGTCCCAAGGCGTCCTGTCGCGGTATATGACGCCGGAAGCGCACCGCGACATGCTGACGACGCAGTATCTGGACAACTGGGCCTATCAGGCCAACGTGCGCGACTATATTTCCCGCATGGATCAGAAGCTGGAAGCCGGTACAGTGAAGCGCTATTATCCGACGGGCATGAGGGAGCTTCAGAGCCTGACGAAGGAACAGCTCCAGCGCTATGCCGGCACGTATTTGGGCGTCGACCCGCGGACAGTCGACGTGACTTTGCCGTGGAACCGCTTGTTTGAAGTATACGTAGACGTCCACGATAAGCCCGATGTCGATTTGGAATGGCGGGAACGGCAGAAATTGAAGCAGAAAGAGCTGGACCGTCTGGGAAAAATCCTGAACGACGCCAAGAAAGCCCTGGAAGACGCGAAGAAGGCGGCTAAGGGCGGCAAGGTGGACCCGGCCTTGGAAAAACGGCTGAAAGATGCCGAAGCCGACGCGAAAGCCGCTTATGAGGCGGAAAAGCAGGCCCAGGAGCTGAATGCTAAAGAAGAGGCGGCTCAGAAAAACCGCACGTGGGCTCCTAAGTAATCGAATGGGGAGGGCGCGGCGAGCCGCATTGTGCCGACAATGACATCGTGCTGTAACAAAATTGTAACAATTATTAGCTATACTATTCATATACCAAACGTATTTGAATAAAGGGAGCTGATATACGATGAAATTGAAAGATTCGCTGCGCAAAAAGATCATAGCCTCTGTTATGACCGGCGTCATGGCCGTCGTTGTAGCCGCGCCGTATTCTATGGTTTCGGCTGCCGATATGACCCATGGAAGACTGCCTGTCAAAGCCGTTCAAAAGGACGGGCCTAAGCATGATAACGACATGCGGAAGCCGGGAGACCGGAAAGACGTGCGTAAGGACGTTCGGAAGGATGTCAAAAAAGACCGCAAGGCCGATAAAAAAGACATAAAGAAAGAATTAAAGAAGGATGCAAAGAAGCCCGGCGTCATGAAAAAGCAGCCGCCTAAGAAGGGCGACGTCAGAAACGGCAAGGATACGGTCAAGCACGACCAGAAGGGCCATGGCGACAAAAAAGATGCGCCTCGCCGCGGACGGGCTTAATAGGAATCAGATGGGCGACGGGAGAATATACTCCCTGAGCAGTTAAGCATATGAAACCACAGAAAGTGAAGGAGCTGAATCATATGAAAACGACAACATGGCGTAAAAAATTGGCATCTTTTGCATTAGTAGGCGCTGCTGCCGCCGTCATGACGGTTATGCCGAACAGCCAGGCTTCGGCCGCCGACATGCGTCCCGGCCCGCCGCCTCCGCCGCACCGCATCGGTATGGCCGGCCCGGGGTTCCACGGCACCTTTGATTTTTCGCATCGCGTGCAGGCTATGGTACGGGACGGCAAGATTACGCAGGACCAGGCCTTTAAGCTGTATGACGAAATGGAACGGTTTGAACGGAAAGGGCAGCGGGATCATCGGCGGTTTATGCATAAACTTCCCGAAAGGACGGGAATTTCTGAAGATACGCTGAAGGAATTGTTCGCGCCGCCACAGAGAGATCAGAAGTTTAAAGACGGCAAAAAGCATCGTCCGGCGCCTCCTCATCGCCGCGGCGACCGCCGGTAGCTTCATTGCTATGGAGAGTCTGAACGATGGCTCCGGGCCATTGGCAATACAGCCGTAATGCGGTATAATACTGCCTATGGAACATAACAATAAGTATTCAGAAAAAAACAAAGAACATAAGAAAACGCAGGAAGTACGCAATACAGCTCCGGGCCGCCGAAAACGGCGCACCGCAGGGGCTGTTCTTTGCGCGCTTCTTTTGTCTGCGGCCTTCGTGGCGGCGGCCTATGGTGCGCCGAATCTTTTCCTGCCGGAAAAACGAGGCTACGTCCATGTTCGCAGCGACATGACGGCGTCGGAGGTAGCCGATATGCTCAGTGAACAGGGCTATATTGCCAGCCCCCTCTTGTTCCGCGCAGCGGCCGTGGCTACGGGGCAGGCCGGCGATATCAAGGAAGGCGAGTACGTCATCGATACGTCTATGAGCGTCCACTCTATCCTGGAAAAGCTGACCAGCGGCAAGTCGGAGGCCCTGCGCCTGGTCGTTCCCGAGGGCTACACGGTGTGGCGCATTGCCAAGGAAGTGGCGGCTATGGGAAACATTTCCGAAAAGGATTTCCTGGCGGCGGCTAAAAAGGAAGAATATCTCTATCCGTATATGAAGAGCCATCGCGACGTAACCTTCCCGACAGAGGGCTTTCTCTTTCCCGATACGTATTTTATTCCCCTAAACGCGACGGCCGACGACATCGTCAAGATGATGCTGAAAAACTTCGACGACCATCTGACGGAGGAAATGAAGAAAGGCATTGATGAGGAAAATCTGTCTATTTACCAGTTTGTCACCTTGGCGTCGCTTATTGAAAAGGAAGCGAAGTACGAAAAGGACCGGCCTCTCATCGCTTCGGTATTCCTCAACCGCTTGGACAAGCACATGAAACTCCAGTCTGACGCCAGCATTTCCTATGCCATGGGGACCCATAAGGCGGCGTACAGTATCGCCGAGACGCGCTACGATTCGCCTTATAATACGTATATGTACGAAGGCCTGCCGCCGGGCCCGATTGGCAATCCCGGCATGGATTGCATGAACGCCGTCCTGAAAGCGCCTCATACGTCGTATTTGTATTTCGTAGCCGATGAGGATGGCCACAACTACTTTGCCGCGACGTATGAAGAGCACATGAAAAACGTAGAGGAGCATATGCCATGACGGAGCTGTGGGATGAGATGAAGGCCTACGCCAAGATTCATCAGGTTCCGATTCTGCGCGATGCCGAACTGCCCTTATTCCGCGGACTGGTGACGGCGGCTTGTCCGTCGTCGGTCCTGGAAATCGGCACGGCTATCGGGTATTCAACGTTGCAGATTGCTTCGTGCCTTGCGGCGGAAAGCCGTATTACGACGATTGAAATTGATACGGAACGGATTGCCGCGGCCCGGGATTTCATCGGCCGTTCGCCCTATGGGTCGAGGATACGCCTTCTTGAAGGCGACGGCACGGCTCTCCTCGACGAGTTGGACGAGACGTGGGATTTCGTTTTTCTCGACGGCCCGAAAGGCCAGTATTCGCGGCAGCTGGCAAAAATTATGCCCAAGCTGCGGCTCGGCGCCGTCGTTGTAGCCGACAATATAAGGTATCATGATATGTTTTATATCGAAGGGACGGTACCTCATAAGCACCGCACGGCCATAGGCCGCCTGCACGAATTCTTGGACATGATCTATGACGATGACCGTTTTGAATCGGTATTTTTTGAAAATGGAGACGGCATGACCGTTTCCCGATGGAAAGGATAGATAATACGCATGCAGAAAATGGAGTTGCTGGCTCCGGCCGGCAATATGGATAAATTGAAAATGGCCCTGCTGTACGGGGCTGACGCCGTGTATTTAGGCGGCAAGTCCTTTGGACTGCGGGCGTTTAGCGACAATTTTTCCCTAGAGGAAATGGAGGACGCTGTCCGCTACGCGCATGGGCTGGGGAAGAAGGTTCATGTGACCGTTAATATCTTTCCCCACAACGCCGACTTAAACGGTTTGCCCGAATACCTGACCAGCTTGCGGGATATTCACGTTGATGCCGTGCTCATTGCCGATCCCGGCATATTCAGTCTGGCCCGGCAAATCGTGCCTGATCTGCCCGTTCATATTTCGACGCAGGCGAACGTGACCAACTGGGCGTCGGCAAAGTTTTGGCATGACGCCGGCGCCAAACGCGTCGTCATGGCCCGCGAGGTCAGCTTAAAAGACGTAAAGGCTATTCACGACAAGGTGCCCGTCGAGCTGGAAGGCTTCGTGCACGGTGCGATGTGCATTTCGTATTCGGGGCGCTGCCTGCTGAGCAATTACTTTACGGAAAACCGCGATTCCAACCGGGGCCAGTGCGTCCAGTGCTGCCGGTTTAAATACAACGTCGTAGAAGAAAAGCGGCCGGGCCAGTATTTCCCGGTCATGGAAGACGAACGGGGCACTTATATCTTCAATTCCAAGGATCTGTGCCTTCTGCCGTATCTGCCCGATCTATACGACGCTGGGTTATGCAGCCTGAAAATAGAAGGCCGCATGAAGAGCGTCCATTACGTTGCGACGGTCGTCAAGGTATACCGCCAGGCCATCGACGCGTATGAACGGGACCCGGAGCATTTCCGCGTCCTGCCCGAATGGATAGAGGAATTGGAAAAGATTTCTCACCGGCCGTATACGCGGGGCTTTTCCGTATCTCGTCCGACGGAAGCCGATCAGGTGTACAGTCATTCAAGCAATACGCAGACTCATGAATTCATCGGTCTCGTCCGCTCGTATGATGCAGAGCGGAAGCTGGCCTGGATTGAGCAGCGCAACCATTTCAAAGTCGGACAGACCGTCGAATTTCTCCAGCCTAAGGGAAAGCTGATTCGCTGCACTATCAGCCGTATTCTCGATGAAGACGGACAGGACCTCGACGCGGCCCGCCATGCCCAGCAGGTCGTCGCCGTTCCGGTAGACGAGCCGTTGGAAGCGTATTCTATGATGCGCCGGGAGATGAAACGCCATGCTTGAGCCAGAATGGGTGTATTTCCGCATTCCTCCGCAGGAAATGACGTATCTCACGCGGATTCTTGAGGGCTGCGAGTATTTGGGCGTCGTTACTGCAATAGATGGAAAAGCTGGCGTCGGCTTCGTGCGGACGACGGCCGATACGGCGGCGGAGACGCAGGACGTTCTGCAGTCCTTGCCCTTTCCTGTCACCTTGCTTTCGCATGAGGAAGCCTGTCGTTGGCAAGCAGGGAAAGAATAAATTATCAATTTATAACTATTTAATATGCATGAAAATGTACGGAGCCGCTTCTGTTTGTCAGAGGCGGTTTTTTGTTGCGAAAGGGTAATCTTTCCGTAAAAAGTCAATAATATCTGTGAAAAAGACGCAATTTGCAGCGTGATTTGCTCTTAATTTTCTCGGCAAAATGTTGTATAATTAGCGTATATTATTTAAAATATGCATAGCTATTCGCGGAAGTATATTTATAAAAGAAAATCCTATAGCATATAGACATAACGCGCGCGTTTGACAGAGTATGACTGGGATTTTCTTGACGTGAGGAGGAATTTTATATGAGAAAATCCAATTGTCTGGCAATGATTCTGGCTGGCGGGCGAGGGAGCCGTCTGGGCGTCCTGACGAAAGATCAGGCCAAGCCCGGACTCTTGTTCGGTGGCAAATACCGCATTATCGACTTTCCGCTCAGTAACTGCCGCAACTCCGGCATCAATACCGTCGGCATCCTGACCCAGTACCAGCCGCTGGAACTGAACTGGTACGTCGGCAACGGCAGCTCGTGGGACTTGGATTCCGATCGGGGCGGTGCATATATCCTGCCGCCGTATGAAAGCGACGGCGGTTCCAACTGGTACCGCGGCACGGCCGACGCTATTTATCAGAACTTGAATTTCGTCGAAATGGTCGGAGACGACTACGTCCTCATCTTGTCGGGCGACCATATCTATTCTATGGACTACGCTAAGATGCTGGCCTTCCACAAAAAGCATCAGGCGAAAGTCACCATCGCGACGATCCGCGTTCCCTGGGACGAAGCCAGCCGCTTCGGCATCATGGTCGCCGACGAAACGATGCGCATCAATAAATTCCAGGAAAAACCGGCTAAGCCCGAAAGCAACCTGGCTTCCATGGGCATTTATATCTTCGACCGCGACGTATTGGAAAGCTATTTGAAAGCCGACGCGAAGGATGAAAAATCGGAACACGACTTTGGCAAAAACGTCATTCCCGCTATGCTGAAGGACAAGCTGCCCCTGTACGCCTATCCCTTTGAAGGCTATTGGAAGGACGTCGGAACGATCGACAGCCTGTGGCAGGCCAATATGGACCTCATTGCCGACGAACCGCCCCTCGACCTGAACAATCCGGCATGGCGCATTTATTCTGCCAGCCAGAGCATGCCGCCTCATTTTGTAGGCCCTGAAGGCAGCGCCAAGAGCTCTATCGTCGCCGAAGGCTCGGCTATCTTGGGCAACGTCATCAATTCGATCATCTTCTATGACGTGACGATTGAAAAGGGCGCGAAGGTAAGCAATTCCGTCATCCTGCCGGGCACGGTCATCAAGAAGGGCGCCGTCGTCGACAAGGCGATTATCGGCGAACGCTGCATCATTCACGACGGCGCCGTCGTACAGAACGAAGACGGCTCTATCGCCGTATTGGGCAGAAACGAAGAAAAGCTGGCAGCTAAAAAAGGGGAGGCATAACATATGAACAGCAACATGATTGCAATAATTAACCTTAGAAACGAAAGCCCGCTCCGCGAGCTCAATGAAAAACGGCCCTTGGCGACCATTCCCGTAGGCGGCAAATTCCGCCTCATCGACTTTACGCTGTCCAATCTGGTCAACGCCGGCGTATCGCAGGTCGGACTCTTGTTGTCGGCCCAGTCGCGCTCCGTATTGGACCACATCCGCTCCGGTAAGGAATGGGGCCTGGCCCGCAAAGGCGACGGCCTGTTCTATCTGCCGGAAGAAGTAGAAGACGTCGTTCATCCTACAGAAGGCGACGTACCGGCTTACTACAAAAACCTCATGTTCGTCGAACGGGGCAATAAACCGTACATCTTGCTGACAGGCTGCGACATGGTGCAGAACATCGATTACGACGAAGTGCTCCATTTCCACCGCCGTCACAACGCCGACGTCACCCTCATTTACCAGAAGCAGAAATACGAATTTAACCGCAGCGGCTACGCCCTGAATATCGGCGAAAACGACCGCGTCCTGGACATTGAATCGCGGGAAACGCTGGCAGCTGGTGAAAACCTGTATCAGCGGGGCGTCCTCATCGACAGCAAGGTCTTTGAAAGCTGCATCCGCAAGGCCTATACGCAGGGCTACAACTACCTGATTACGGACGTGCTGAAGCGCAATGTAGACCGCCTGCGCATTTTCGGTTATAATTATCAAGGATATGCGAAGCGGATCGACACCATCGATTCGTACTTCCAGGTCAATATGGACCTGCTCGACGCCAAGACGTGGCACGACTTGTTCCTCAAGGACAAGCAGCACCACATCTACACGAAGATCAAAGACGAAGCGCCGGCTAAGTACATGGAAGAATCGCATGTCAGCAATTCTCTCGTAGCAAACGGCTGCATTATCGAAGGCCGCGTCGAAAATTCCATCTTGTTCCGTAAGGTCAAGGTCGGCAAGAACGCCGTCATCCGCAACAGCATCATCATGCAGCATACGGTCATCGGCGACGACGCCCAGCTCGACTACGTCGTATGCGATAAGAACGCCGTAGTGCAGCCCGAGGCCATTTTGTCCGGCACCAAGGACAAACCGCTGTGCATCGGAAAATGCACTGTAATTTAAGAAGAGGTATAGAAGAACAATGAAAAAATGGCAGGATAAGGAAGAATTCAAGAAGATATTTACTGAAAAGGCGCATGTCTTGTGGGAAAAAGAGCTCAGAGATCTGACGCTCAACGAAGTATACCAGACGATTGCCTACATGATACGCGACTTGGTCAGTGAAGATTGGATTCGTACGAACGAAGTGTACGCCGAGCAAAAGGCGAAACAGGTCTATTATTTCTCGATTGAATTTTTGCTGGGACGCTTGCTCCAGTCCAACCTCATCGGCATCGGCTTGGAAGACATTTGCCGGCAGGGTTTGGAAGATCTGGGCTGGAAGCTGGAAGACGTCGTTCCGCAGGAACGGGACCCGGGCTTGGGCAACGGCGGCTTAGGCCGTCTGGCAGCCTGCTTCATCGACTCCCTGGCGGCGCTGCAGCTGCCGGGACATGGATGCAGCATCCGCTACCAGTACGGGCTGTTCAACCAGCGCATCGTCGACGGCCAGCAGGTAGAGCTTCCTGACAACTGGCTGGTCAACGGCTATCCCTGGGAAGTCAAGCGAGTAGATAAGGCCGTAAACGTCCGCTTCGGCGGCAACGCCTACATGCGGCCGACGGAAGACGGAGAGCTCGAATGCGTTCACGAAAATTATTCGTCTGTCCGCGCCGTCCCGTACGACGTTCCTGTCATTGGCTATCATAACGACACCGTCAATACGCTGCGCCTGTGGCGGGCCGAATACTCCCGGGAAGACTTGTACCGCGAGCTGACCCTCGGCGACCGCCACCGGGCGTTCCGCTACAAGAACAACGTACAGCTCATTTCCCGCTTCCTCTATCCGGAAGACAGCACGGAAGATGGCCGCCGCCTGCGCCTGATGCAGGAATACTTCATGGTTTCGGCAGGCCTGCAGAGCATCGTACGTCACTATAAGAGAAAATACAAGGAAAGCATGTACAAGTTCGACCAGTACATCGCCATCCACATCAACGACACCCATCCGGCTCTGGTCGTGCCGGAACTGATGCGTATCCTCCTCGACGAGGAAGGCATGGCCTGGGAAGACGCATGGGATATTACGTGCCGTACCGTGGCCTATACGAACCATACGATTTTGCCGGAAGCCATGGAAAAATGGTCTATTCCCATGTTCCAGTCGCTCCTGCCGCGCATTTATCTCATCGTCGAAGAAATCAACAACCGCTGGCTCAAGGAAGTGCGCCGCCTCTATCCGGGCGACGAAAACAAGGCCCGCAGCGTAGCCATCCTTTGGGACGGCCAGGTTCACATGGCCCATTTGTCCGTACTGGGCAGCCACAGCGTCAACGGCGTTGCGGAAATCCACTCGCAGATCCTGAAGGATTCGACGCTCCATCAGTTCTACACGATTTTCCCGAACCGTTTCTCCAACAAGACAAACGGCGTTACGCACCGCCGCTGGCTTATCGAAGCCAATCCGCAGCTGTCGAACCTCATCGATGAAGCCATCGGCGACGAATGGCGCCTCGAACCGTCCAAGCTCATCCGCTTGAAGACCATCTCCAGCGACAGCGCCTTCCTGGATAAGCTGGCTAAGGTGAAGAAAGCCCGCAAGGAAATTCTGGCTGACTATATCAAGAAGGAATACGATACGAATATCGCCGTCGATTCGATTTTCGATATTCAGATCAAGCGCATTCATTTATATAAACGGCAGCTGTTGAATATCCTCGGCATCCTTCACCTGTACTATACGCTGAAAGCAAATCCGGACCTGCGCGTCCGCCCGCATACGTTCCTGTTCGGCGGCAAGGCTGCGGCGGGCTACGGCGAAGCCAAGCAGACGATCAAGCTTATCAACGTCGTGGCCAATATGATCAACCGCGACAAGCAGGTGAACAAGCAGCTGAAGGTACTGTTCCTGGAAAACTACAACGTCTCCTTGGGACAGCTCCTGTTCCCGGCGGCCGACGTGAGCGAGCAGATCTCCACGGCCGGCAAGGAAGCGTCCGGCACGGGCAATATGAAATTCATGATGAACGGGGCCATTACGCTGGGCACGATGGACGGGGCCAACGTAGAAATCTGCCGCGAAGTCGGCATGGAACACTGCGTCATCTTCGGCCTGCGGGCGGAAGAAGTCATGAATTACTACATGCACGGCGGCTATTCGTCGTGGAATATGTACAGCTCGGACCCGCGCATCCGCCAGCTCATGAACTCGCTCGTAGACGGTTCCATCAACGGCGAACATTTCGGCATGCTGTACGAATCGCTGCTGGACCGCAACGACGAATTCTTCGTCCTCAAGGATTTCGCCGCTTATTGCGAGGCCCATACGGAAATATCCCGCCGCTACGCAAACCAAAAGCAGTGGTTCCATTCCAGCGCCATCAATATCGCCCATTCGGGCTACTTCTCCAGCGACAGGACGATTCAGCAGTATGCATCTGACATTTGGCGTATTAAATCCGTCAAGGTATAATCAGTCAGGGGGAATGCTTACATGAAACTCAGTGCAATTGACGAATACGGTACGTTTCTGTACCATCAGGGAACAAACTACGCCAGCTACCGTTTGTTCGGCGCTCATTTTACCGTTCTCCGCCGCAGATCGTGCGTGCGCTTTTCCGTATGGGCTCCTCATGCCCAGAAGGTAAGCGTCGTCGGCGATTTCAACCAGTGGGACATAGAAGCCAATCCTATGGAACGGTGCGGCGCCGGCAACGGCATCTGGGTTACGTATATCGAGGGCCTGCAGGAAGGGGATATTTACAAATACGCCGTTACGACGGCGTCTGGCGAAGTGCTCATGAAGAGCGACCCCTATGCCTTCTGGTCGGAAGTGCGCCCCAATACGGCCTCTAAGATCACCAAGCTCCGCTATACGTGGAAGGACAAAAAGTGGCAGAACAGCCGCGAGCAGTACGACTCGTACCGCAAGCCCATGCTGACCTATGAAGTGCATCTCGGCTCGTGGTGCCGCGACGAAGAAGGCAATATGCTGACATACCGCGAAATCGCCGACAAGCTCGTGGAATACGTCACGTCTATGAACTATACGCACATCGAAATCATGCCCCTGTGCGAATATCCCTTCGACGGCTCGTGGGGCTATCAGGCGACGGGGTACTTCTCGGCGACGAGCCGCTACGGCGCGCCGGAAGACTTCATGTACCTCGTCGACACATGCCATAAGCACGGCATCGGCGTCATCCTCGACTGGGTGCCGGGCCATTTCTGCCGCGACGCCCACGGTCTGCGCTATTTCGACGGCGAGCCCTGCTATGAATCGGGGAACCCCATGCTGGCAGAAAACAAAGAATGGGATACGATGAATTTCGACTACGGACGGACGGAAGTACAGTCCTTCCTCATTTCCAGCGCCATGTTCTGGCTCAGCCAGTTCCACATCGACGGCCTGCGCATCGACGCCGTGGCCAACATGCTGTATCTCGACTACGGCCATCCCGATGGAAATTGGCAGCCCAATAAGTACGGCGGCCGGGAAAACCTCGAAGCCATTGATTTCCTGCGCAATTTGAATAAAGCTGTGTTCAGCGAATTTCCCCATGCCCTCATGATTGCCGAAGAATCGTCGGCCTGGCCGCTGGTGACCAAGCCTGTCGACGTCGGCGGCCTGGGATTCAACTATAAGTGGAATATGGGCTGGATGAACGACATGCTCCGCTACATGTCCATGGACCCGCTGTTCCGCAAGGATAATCACAATCTCGTTACGTTTTCCCTGTGCTACGCCTTTTCGGAAAACTTCATCCTGCCCTTGTCGCACGACGAAGTCGTCCACGGCAAGCACTCGCTCCTGGACAAGATGCCCGGCGACTACTGGCAGAAATTTGCCGGCCTGCGGGCTTTCTACGGCTACTGGATGTCTCATCCCGGCAAGAAGCTCCTGTTCATGGGCAGCGACTTCGGCCAGTTCATCGAATGGAAATACGACGACAGCCTTGACTGGCATCTGCTCGAATATCCCATGCACAAGGCCATGCACGACTACGTCAAGGAGCTGAATACGTATTATGTAGAGCATCCTGAATTCTGGGAAGAAGACTGCGACTGGTCGGGCTTCTCGTGGATCAGCTGCGACGACCGCGACAACAGCGTCATCGCCTTCTTCCGCAGCGGCCAGGAAACGGATGACATGACCGTCGTCGTATGCAACTTCACGCCTGTCGTCCGCCATTCGTACCGCTTCGGCGTGCCGCGCAAGGGGACGTATGTCGAAGTATTCAACAGCGATTCCGAAGCCTTCGGCGGCTCCAACGTCCTCAACGAAGGCGAATTTGAAGCGCAGGATATTCCCATGCACGGCATGGAACAGTCTCTGGAGCTGACGCTGCCGCCGCTGGCGACTATATATTTACAGCTCAAGACGTCGGCCGATAAAAAAAAATCTCTGAAGGCTGGCAGCAGTACTGCCAAGACGCGGAAGACGACTGGCTCGGCTAAAAAGGCCAAGAGCAGCGAAAAGAAACCGGCTTCCAAGACGACGAGAAAACGCGCCGTTAAAAAGACGACGAAAAGCGACGCGGCGAAATAAATAGTAAACTGCATTCCAAAGGGAAAGTGGGGGAGTTAAGATGGAAAAAATATTATTCGTGGCGTCAGAAGCCGTGCCTTTTATCAAGACGGGCGGCTTAGCCGACGTCATGGGCGCTTTACCGAAGGAATTGGCCGCCAAGGGCATGGACGTCCGCCTGGTCATTCCGAAATACAGCCTGATTAAAGACGAAGCAAAGCAGCAGATGAAGCAGGTGACGACGGGGATCGTCAATCTGGCCTGGCGTCAGCTGTACTACGGCGTCGACGAAATCGATATGGACGGCGTCAAGGTATACTTCATCGACAATGAATGGTACTTCAAGCGCGACCGCCTGTACGGCTATGCCGACGACGACGAACGGTTCGCCTATTTCTGCCGCGCCGTGCTGACGATGCTGCCGCGCATCGGCTTCCAGCCCGACATCATTCACGGCAACGACTGGCATACGGGCATGCTGGGCGTCTTCTTGAAGGAAGATTTCTACCATGACGATTTCTACAAAAATATGAAATTCGTCTATACCATTCATAACCTGAAATATCAGGGGATTTATCCGGCGTCTATCATGCAGGATATCATCGGCCTGCCGCAGCACTTGTTCGACAATGGCAATCTGGAATGCGACGACTGCGTGAACTACATGAAATCGGGCATGGTCTACGCCGACTACATCACGACGGTCAGCCCGACGTACGCTCAGGAAATTACCTATCCGTACTTCGGCGAACGGCTGGACGGCTATATCCGCAGCAATCAGGACAAGGTCGTCGGCATTATCAACGGCCTCGACGAAGATGCCTATAATCCCGAAACGGACCCCTATATTGCCCAAACGTATACGTCGAAGGACGCCCGCGCCGGCAAGCGCGTCAACAAGGACGCCCTGCGCAAGGAATTGGGGCTGCGCATCAAGCGCGGCGTGCCCATGGTCGCCATGGTATCGCGCCTCGTCGAAGACAAGGGCATGGATTTGGTAACGCGCATTATGGACGAGCTCGTCGAAGACGACGTACAGCTGGTTATCGTCGGGACCGGCGACTGGCAGTATGAAGAAGCCTTCCGCGATTTGGCCCGCCGCTATCCGACAAAGGTATCGGCCAACATCATGTTCAACGAAGGCCTGGCGCACCGCGTCTATGCGGCGGCGGATATCTTCCTCATGCCCTCGCGGTATGAACCGTGCGGACTGAGTCAGCTCATCGCCCTGAGATACGGCGCCGTGCCCGTCGTCCGCGAAACGGGCGGCCTGCGAGACACCGTCGTTCCCTTTGATAAATACAAAAATCAGGGCAACGGCCTGACGTTCCCGAACTTCAATGCCCATGAACTGTTGTTTACGGCAAAGACGGCTTTGGGATACTACGAAGATACCGCCTTGTGGGATCACATCGTCAAGAACGCCATGGAAAGCGACTACAGCTGGAAGCGTTCGGCTCAGGCGTATGCAGACTTGTACAAAAAGGTATTGAATCGATAAGAACAATACAGCCAAATCCCCCGCCGTACTTGCTCGGCGGGGGATTTTACAAAAAAGGAGATTTCATGGATTTAGGACTGTATCACAATTCACATGAATTTTATTGCCGCTCTGTTTTCGGCGCCGTTCCCTCGGGCAGCCAGGTCGTCCTGCGCCTGCGGGCCGACAAAAATATAGAAGAAAACTGGCAGGCCAGCGTGCGCCTGTGGCAGAGCAACGCCGGCGAAACGATCGTTCCCATGACCTGGGAAGGCGAGGCCTTCAAGGCGACGCTGACCATGCCGGATAAGGGGTGCCTCCTTTGGTACTATTTCATCGTTTCCTACGACGGCAAGACCGTCTATTACGGCAATAACCACGAGCAGCTCGGCGGCAAGGGCCGCATTACGGCTCAGGAGCCGCCGTCCTATCAGATTACCGTATACGATAAGGACGTCAAGACGCCGGACTGGTTCAAGAATGCCATCGTCTATCAGATTTTTCCCGACCGGTTCCGCCGCGGCAAGGACACGACGGCGGTGCTTACGGGCAAGACGGGCGCCGTCATTCACAGCGACTGGGACGACATACCGGCCTATTGGAAGAACCCCGATACGGGAGAGATTGCCTTTTACGATTTTTACGGCGGCAACCTGGCGGGTATCCGGGAAAAGTTTTCGTATCTGAAAGAATTAGGCGTTACGGCGATTTACCTCAACCCTATTTTTGAAAGCTGCACGAACCATCGCTACAGCACGGCCGATTACCACCGCGTCGATCCCTTCCTGGGGACGAACGAAGAGTTTGCCGCGTTCTGCCGGGCAGCTAAGGACGAGGGTCTGGCCGTCATCCTGGACGGCGTGTTCAGCCATACGGGGGCCGACAGCATTTATTTCAACCGCTTCGGCCATTACGACAGCGTCGGCGCCTACCAGTCCAAGGAATCGCCGTACTATTCGTGGTACCGGTTTAAGGAGTACCCGAACGACTACGAGTCGTGGTGGGGCGTCATGGACTTGCCCAACGTAGAGGAAACGGAGCCGTCGTATATGGACTTTATCATCCACAACGACGACAGCGTGCTGCGCTACTGGATGCGCCAGGGCATCAGCGGCTGGCGTCTCGACGTCGTCGACGAGCTGCCGGCGGCGTTTCTCCGCGATTTCTATAAGACGCTGAAGGAAGAAAACCCCGAGGCCGTGCTCATTGGAGAAGTGTGGGAAGACGCGTCGAATAAGATCAGCTACGGCGAACAGCGCGAATACCTGTGCGGCTATGAGCTCGACAGCGCTATGAACTACGCCTTGCGGACGATTGCCGTCGATTTCATCATGGGGCGCAAGGAAGGACGGCGCATGCTGGCTGAAATGACCCATCTCATTGAGAATTATCCGCCTGAGCACTTTTATGCCATGCTCAACCTCATCGGCAGCCACGATATCGAACGCATCCTGACGGTCCTGGCCAAGGACGCCGATACGAATACGCTCTCGGCTGAGGACATCGCCAAGAAGCGCCTGCACCTGCTTCTGGCCTGGCAGATGACGATGCCCGGCGCGCCCTGTATTTATTACGGCGACGAAGCCGGCGTGACCGGCGGAAAGGACCCGGACAACCGCCGCACCTATCCGTGGGGGCATGAGGACGAAGAAATCCTGTCGTGGACGAAAGAGCTGACAGGACTGCGCCGCAGCAGCGATGCCCTGCGGACGGGCCGTTTCATCCCGCTGTACGCCGACGGCGACGTCTTCGCCTACGCCCGCAGCATTGAAGGCGGCCGGGATATATTCGGCCAGAAAAAAGAAGACGGCTTTTTTATTATCGTCATGAATAAAAACACGACGTCCTTGCGGACGGTCAGCGTGTACACGAACGGATTAGCCTACGGCGAGCTGACCAATGCCTTGTATCCCCGCATGAAGCCTATCCGCACGATCAACAGCCGCTTCACCCTGACGCTGCCGCCGCTGAGCGCCGTCATCCTGAAAGGGCAGGAAGCCCGCAAAAAACGGGCTGGCGTCCTCCTGCATCCGACGTCGCTGCCTTCGGCAGGCGGGAACGGCGACCTGGGACCCAACGCCTATCGGTTTATCGATTTTCTCAAGACGGCCGGCCAGAGCCTATGGCAGATTCTGCCGCTGACGCCGCCGCTCATGGGCGATTCGCCCTATCTGGCCCGATCGGCCTTTGCCGGGAACGAACGGCTCATTTCCCTCGATGTGCTCCACGAATGGGGATGGCTGTCTGCCGAAGAACTGTGCGAATATAAGGAAGCCGTCGGGAATACGAAATCCTGGGACGAAGCCTGGAAGGTCAAGAAGGACGCGCTCTGGCGCATGTCCCATAAGAAAGACCTGAACGTGCCGTGGTCGCCTTACGCCGATTTCTGCAAGGAAAACGCGTACTGGCTCGACGACTACGCCTTGTTCCGTTCTGTCGGCGATTTCTTCGGAGGCAAGGTCTGGACAGAGTGGCCCGACAATATCCGCTGCCACGCTGCCGACGGCATAGCCTATTATAAAAAAGAATTGTCCGGCGCCATATCCCATTATAAATTCTTGCAGTATATTTTCTACTGCCAGTGGCAGGCTCTTCGGAAATATGCCCATGACAACGGCGTGCAGATCCTCGGTGACATGCCCATGTTTGTCGCCCACAACAGCGCCGACTGCTGGGCTCATCAGGAGCTGTTCCAGCTGGACGAAGGCGGCAATCCCACGGCCGTCGCCGGCGTGCCGCCCGATTATTTCAGCGCCGATGGCCAGCTGTGGGGCAACCCGCTGTACGACTATGAGGCCATGGCTGCCGACGGCTATCGCTGGTGGGTAGAGCGGTTCCGCGCGATATACCAGTTTGTAGACGAAGTGCGCATCGACCATTTCCGCGGCCTCGAATCGTACTGGGCTGTGCCCGCCGAAGCCAAGACGGCCCGCGAAGGCGCCTGGGTCAAAGGGCCGGGCCTCGACCTGTTCCGTGCCGTGTATAAAGAGCTCGGTTTCCTGCCCATGGTGGCGGAGGATCTGGGCATCATTACGGACGACGTATGCGCCCTGAAAGACGCCCTGCGCCTGCCAGGCATGAAGATACTCCATTTCCACATGGCAGAACGGGCCGACGGCCGGTATTCCTTTGATACAGAGCCGAACTGTCTCGTCTACACGGGAACGCACGACAACAACACGACCCTGGGCTGGTATGAAGAAGACCTGGACGAATCGGAACGGCTACAGCTGCGCCAGGCCTTGGGCCTGCCGGACGACGCCGCGCCGGAAGCTGTCGTCCGCGCCGTCATCGCCTACGTTTACAGCCGCCGCGCCGAAACGGCCGTCGTACCCCTGCAGGATATACTGGCTCTGCCGGGAAACTGCCGCATGAACGTGCCCGGAACGGCTGAAGGAAACTGGCAGTGGCAAATGGACGGCGGCATGCTCAAGCTGGACATCGCCAAATGGCTGTCTGAATTATGCAAAGAATACGGACGATAATTGCGCCCGTTTCAGAGGGGGAAAAGACGCATGTCTGATATGACAGATAAAAATGAAAAATTTAAACGGGCCTTGGAAGTCCACGCCCAGCTGCACGGCAAGTTGGCTATTCACAGCAAATTGAAGGCCGATTCCAAGGAAGCCCTGTCCATCTTGTATACGCCCGGCGTCGCCGCGCCGTGCCTGGAAATCGCCCAGGATAAGGAGCTGGCCTATACGTATACCGGCAAGGGCAACGACGTGGCCGTCATTACCGACGGCAGCGCCGTCCTGGGGTTGGGGAATATCGGCCCCGACGCGGCCATGCCGGTCATGGAAGGGAAGTGCCTGCTGTTCAGCGAGTTTGCCGGCATCAACGCCGTGCCCCTGTGCGTAGGCACGCAGGACGTAGACGAATTTGTCCGCTTCGTCCAGCTGGCCAGCCCGTCCTTTGGCGGGATCAACCTGGAAGATATCAGCAGCCCGCGCTGCTTTGAAATCGAAAAGCGGCTTCGCGAAACGCTGAATATCCCCGTGTTCCACGACGATCAGCACGGCACGGCCATCATCGTCCTGGCCGGCGTCATCAACGCGCTGGAGTATTTAGGAAAGTCTGCCGAAACGGCGTCGGTCGTCATCAACGGCGCCGGCGCAGCCGGCATCAGCATCGCCAATCTGCTGCTGGAATATGGTTTTACAGACGTGACGCTCTGCGACATCAACGGCGCCGTCTGTGAAGGCGACGATACGCTCAATCCGGCTCAGGCCGCTATGGCGAAGCGGACGAACCGCCGTCACGCCAAGGGCAGCCTGAAGGATGTACTGGCAGGCAAGGACGTGTTTATCGGCGTGTCCCGCGGCGGCCTCGTGTCCCAGGAAATGATTGCCTCGATGGCTGAGAAAAACGTCGTCTTCGCCATGGCCAATCCCATCCCGGAAATCTATCCCGACGAAGCGAAGGCTGCCGGCGCGTCCGTCGTCGGCTCGGGCCGGTCCGATTTCCCCAATCAGGTCAACAACGTCCTCGTATTTCCGGGAATTTTCCGCGGGGCCATCGACTGCCATGCGTCGGATATCAGCGAGGGCATGAAGCTGGCTGCAGCGAGAGCCATTGCCGACGTAGCGAAGCAGGACGGCCTGCGGGAAGACTACATCCTGCCCGATGCCTTCGACCATCGCGTCACCATCGCCGTGGCGGCTGCCGTTGCCGAGGCTGCGGCAAACGAAGGCATCGCCGGCAATCCTTTGACCTATGAAGAAGAAGCGGCGAAGGCCGAAGCCTTTTTGAACGAAGTATAGCAGGATATGAAAGCACTGGCGTCATCTGGCGGTGACGCCGGTGTTTTTTCGTTTCTGCTCGGGAAAAGCAGGGACGCAAGGCGCCTGCGTCGAATATTATACTATTACGGTATGTTGCGAACGGATTCTATACAGGCGGTGATATTGTGCATATCCATTACATGCATATTGAAAATTATCGAAATTTGACAGACGTGGAGATGACCTTTCATGAAAAGGCCAACTATCTCGTCGGCGAAAACGCTATTGGCAAAAGCGGGTTTCTGCGCTTGCTGTCGGTCATGAGCGAAGGCTTCGGCATCAGGGAAGACGATTACGCCGACCCGGCGCGGCCTATCGTCATTACGCTGGAAATGCACCTGCTTCGGAACCAAAACGAGTATTTCGCCGCGTTTCCCGATGAGCGGCGGGAGACGATGAAGGTGCGCCTGGAAAAGAGGGTGGAAGAAATCTACCCGCGGCTGTACGATGCAGAGAGAAACGAAGAACTGCCTCTCGACCTGATACGCTGCATCCATTATCTGCCCAATTCCGTCGTCGACCCGGAAGAACTCAAAGTACCGGCAACGGTATACCGCGCGTTGGAACGGCGGTTGTATCAGTGGGAGCATTCCCATGACGACGAGCTGGACGAAGATACGCAGGCATTTATCCATCATGAAGTGCAGGTAGGCAGCCTCGACTCGTCGTATTTTGTCAATATCTTCCTCTTGTCCCGCATCCTGAGCCGCCAGGATCGCTCGACAGCCGACAACATGAAGTTTATTTCCCTCGTCGCCCTGCGTATCCTCACGCAGATTTTTATCATGTCCCGAAGCAAGGCCATGCCCCTGGAGCAGAGCCTGATTATCGACGGCAAGGGGCGGCGCTATTTACCTCTCGTCGTATCTATCGACGAGCCGGAGGTGCACCTCCATCCGTACATGCAGCGGTCTATTTTAAATTATTACAAGCAGCTCCTGAGCAACGGCGATTCCCGCTTCTGCGAGCTCCTGAAGGATTTGTTCGGCATCGACGGCCTGCGGGGGCAGCTGTTCATCGTCACGCACTCGACAGACGCCCTCGTCGACGATTACCGCAATATCGTCCGCCTGTACCGCGGCGATGCCGGTCAGGTCTGCGCGGCCTGCGGAGCGACATTTCATTTCAGCGAGGAAATCGAAAAGCACCTAATCATGCATTTCCCCGAAGTGAAGGAGGCCCTGTATTCGCGGAGCGTCCTCGTCGTCGAAGGGGAAACGGAGTTCGGCTGCTTCCAGCTGTTCGGCACGACCTTGGGCCTGCCCTTTGACTACTACGGCATCTGCCTCATTAACGCCCGCGGCGAAAGCTCGATTTCAAAGATAAAGAAGCTTCTGGAATACTTCAAGATTCCCACCGTCGCCTTATACGACGCCGACGTAAAGGGCGGCCATAAGGGAGAGACAGGCGTATTCTTTACCGACGAAATTTGCTTTGAAATGGATTTGGCCAAGACGATGATCGACATGGGCCGCCGCCGCGAGCTGGACCGCATCATCAATACCGTAGCCGGCGAGCACGGCCGGGCCACGTCGGACATGATTAAAAAGGCCTGCCGCAAGCTGGACGTCAATTTTCACGACTATCCGCCGCGCATGCTGGGCAACGTCAACGCCCGCAATATCAAGGCCCTGTACATCTATTATTTTGCCTGGCTGTACAGCAACAAGGGAGTCATCCTAGGCCGGCTCCTGGGGCAGTCCCTGCGCAGTCAGGAAATCCCCAGGTCCTTTGTCAAGGTCATCGAAGAGGCCGGCAAACTGGCAAAAGTATAAGCTGCCTTGCAGCAGACATTAGAGCAGGAGTTATCGTATAGTATGAAATTATTTATCGCAGAAAAGCCTAAATAATCAAAATGTGGCTATTTACTGCACTCGTCAGCATTGCGTCAAAAATTCGTCAAAAAAAATTTTTTATGCGAATATTTTGATGATATCTTCTTTTGCTTTACTTCTCATTTCGTCGGTATAATGGACATACGTTTTTATAACTGTTTCTACGGTGTCGCCAATTAGAGCTGCTACTGTTTTGACATCTACTCCATTGGCGACAAGCCGACTCGCATAGGTATGACGTAATCCATGGATTGTTATTGTATATCCACCACCCGAAATGATACTATTTACAGCCGTGGAATTATTACTGACATCAGCAAACAGGCGAGAGTTGATTTGTAAAGGAACTGATTTTTTGTATTGCAATAAGATTTTGGTTAACTCCACAGGAATTGGAATGGTGCGGTATCCGTTCATGCTTTTCGTGGATTTCATCTTATATTGGCCTTTTCCGGTGCGACCATATTGTTTGGAGACAGTAAGTTCCATGGTTTTGAAATTTATATCATTCCAAGTAAGCCCCAATATTTCGCTGTATCTAAGTCCGGCATATCCAGCAAGAGCTAATTTGATATATGTTTCGTAACTTTCTTTGCGAGCGTAGTCAAGTAGATTTAGAAATTCTTGATTAGATAGCGTTTTAATCTTTTTTTGTCGTTTATCTTTAGGGATTGTGACACCTGCACATGGATTAGTTAGTATTATTTTGCAAGGCGACACGGCATAGTTAAAAATTCGCTTTATCTTGCTAAAATATGTTTTTTTTGAACTGGCTGCTACGCTCATTTCATTTATAAGTTTAGCAAGATTCATGTGACTAATTTCTGTTACAGGCAAATCCCAAAGTGCTTGAGCTTGTTTTAACGCAGATTGATACACTAAGATTGTTTCATATTCTAACAGGGGTTCATTTTCTTTCATGAATAAGTCAGCAAGTTGTTTAAAGGTAATTCCTTCCAACGCTTCATCAATAATTTCGGAAGCTGTTTTTTCCTTAACCTCATCAAGCAGCTTGTCCCCAGCTATTTTTGCCAGCTTTTTCGTCTTGAAGCCTTGTTTTGACTTCTGTTTCCACCGTCCTTTGCTGTCTTTGTAAGAGAGAATGACTTGGAAACCTTTGTCTTTTTCACGATATGTGAAGTTGTATTCTAGTTCGCGCATATTATTCAGCTCCTTTTTTGATAAAATAGGGCTGAATGTGGTATAATGCAAACATAATCAGCCCTTGGTAAGGTGGATTATACTAGCCGATCCGGTATTGGTAGTACCGCCGGCATTTCCCGTCTTTGAGTTGGTAGCTCAGGGGCGGGATTTTTTTGGAAAGAATCGTATTGGATTATGTTTCGTCATCTTTTTTGGTAGTGATTTCAAAAAGAATTTTGGCAAAGTCTATTGCATTCATAGAGGTGACGGCTGGCTTGCCGGTTTCGGCTTCCAACGCTTTACGGGCAATGCCAGCGACATTACCGCCGCGGCGAGCGACCTGCCGATTTTCTTCAAATGTTTCCGGCTGTTCGGCTTTTGATATGTCCGTGGTAGAGGTTTCGGCCAGCATATTCAGTACTAATTCTGTCGTGCTCATATTATCACGCAGGTTTTCTTTTTTTAGGCCCTTGAACCGTTTATACTCCCTGGTATTCATTCCGGACCATGCTTGCGTAATTTCATTGGTCAGGATAGCATATTCGGCGCCTTTTTTGATGCCGCGGTTCTGCCATTCATCCGTCAATTCTTTACGGACTTGAATAGCTTGTAGCCGCTGATTAATCCATTCCCGGCTGTATCCTTTTTTGAGATATGTTTCAAGGGCCCTGTCGATGGCAAGTTCTGGATCGATTGTTTCGTCGATGCGTTCGCGGCCCACTTCGGCAAGCCATAACTTAAACGGCTCGGCTTTGGGGGAGGGAATAGATTGAATAAGGCGGAGAAGCTGCTCAGTGTTAGCAACATCGGTACGCCTCATTTTTCCGTCCTTTGCAGGAAGTTTCAAAGCGTTACAATTTGTAACACTTTCGTTTCCTTCATCTTTCAGCCGTTTTTTCATGACACGCCAATAGGTTTGTGGATTAGAACTATCTGTTAAAGCTGCGATAATATCAACAACAGAAAAGTACCATTCTTCCTGCTCGGCGTCCCAGACGGACCGTATTTTCCGGTTTTCAAATAGTTGTATTTGGTTAGTTGAAGCCATGAGCATGCCCCCTTAAGTAGTTAAAAGCAAATAAAGGCTGAAATCGTCAGTAATCGGACAAATTTTGCATATCGTCCTATAAATATTGTATTTCTTGAAGAGATAAATTATAATTTAGACAATCAGAAAAGTTAGGAGGGATGAGCCATGAGTACAGTTGCAAAAGCAAGAATTGCATATACTGGTCCTGCATTAGATCAGGGCGTAATGGATGTGCGAGACCTGGCTCCGTCATTACTGGCTTTTGCTGATTTAGTAAATAACGTTAATAAAGCTATTGGCGGGGAACAAAAGATACAGGTTTTATTGAATCAGGATAGCCTTCAAAGAGGCTCTTTTGATATTACAACCATTTTGCAGTGTTCTATATTAGAACAAGCGAAGCTTTTTATGTCTATGGCAGATGAAAATGGCCTTACTGCCGTCATGGATATTTTAGGCTGGGGAGCCCAGGGTGCGGGAACTGCCGGGGGTATTTTTTCGCTTATCAAATGGATCCGGGGGCGAAAAATAAAGGATGCCGAAAGCAAAGAAAATAAATTTATTCTTCATTTAGACGATGGGGAAGTTATTGTTACGACGAACAATATCATGAAGGTGTATTTAAATGCTGATTGCCGTAGGTCCATTGAAAAGGTACTAACGCCGTTGCATAGCGAAGGTATTGAGTCATTTGAATTGAGAAATCCAGATTGCCCGCAGAACAAAGAGGCGATTGAATCTATTGCTAAGGCAGATGCGCATTATTTCAAAGCGCCGCCCGTAGAATCCATTGAGCAGGAAGAAAATCTTCCAGAGCAGGAAATAACGGTTAAGATTACATCTATTACGTTTGAAAAAGGCAATAAATGGCGTTTAACGGATGGTAATAATACGTTTTGGGCCAAGATTGAAGATGAAGAATTTCTGTCCAAAGTTGAACAAGGAAGCATATCTTTCACAAATGGGGATATGCTGCGCATCAGATATTATATCCGTCAAAAAACGAAAGATGACTCGCTTTCCAGCGAATACATTGTTACCAAGGTTCTTGAATTAAAGAAAAGGCCTGAACAAATTAAATTGGATTTTGACATCAAAATAGATTGATTATGAATCCCGTCTGTTGGCGGGATTTTTATTTTAAGGGGATTGGTACGGCCAGATGGAGTGATGGAGTTTTTTTTTAGGGCTATCTGTGTCTACGGATTGCATCAATAATGGAGTCAGTATTCCATCCTACAATTTCAGTACAAGCAAGCGCAATATCTTGTGGAATTCGTTGCTGCTCCCATGGTTTTATCCCGATTAATGGTTTATTTAAAGCCAATGCTAAATCAGCTTCTACATTCATCCATTCGTGATAAGCACCATACATGCCTAATAAGGTTAATACTACGGTAGAATGTGCAATTTGATTTTGCAACGCTTGTTTGATTCTTGAATCTGGTATTTTAATTCCTGAAGGAGAAAGATTCTTATCGCGTGAAATAGAATAGTCATAATATGAAAAATAAGGTGCATTGTTTAAAAGTTGAACTAATCGTATATAATCTTCAGAATAGTTCCATGCATGGCTAATAAAAATGTGATAATTAAAAAGAGATGGCATATCTATCATTTCCTTTCTATTAATGCTTTGCATATTTTGGTATAATACATAAAAAGAGGTGTTAAACATGAAGACTGTTAAATTTTATAGAAAAAAACCTGTTATTATTAAAGCGTATGTTACAGACGTTGATGTCGTAATCGAAACTCTAGAGGGACCTTTACATGCTTCTCCTGGCGATTATATTATTACCGGAGTAAATGGTGAACAATATCCTTGTAAGCCGGATATATTTGAAAAAACTTATGAATTGGTTGAGCCTTGATTGTGTGATAAATTGGATGGAATCGCATGTATGACGGAGTTCCACTGGCTATTTTCAGCGGCAAGAATACTTTCCACTCTATTAACTAATAAATGGTATGACGATTCTGGACTTTCAGTGTCTTCGTATAGCCCTGTATGAGTTTGATATAGATATTTTTCGCGTTTTAACAGTTCGCAGGCTGTATGATATTTTGTCCATAGTTCATAATATGTTTCAATATGGCTCCACGCCTGCAAATAAGCGGCTATTGCCCCAACTAAAACTAAAAGAATTTTATTGTATGAGTAATCACATAAAGGAAGAAAACCTAGGACTGGCAAAGAAATTGTTAGTCCTATTTCTGCTTTTTTAAAATATTTATACCTTTTTTGGTTAAATGCACTTTTTTTATCAAACCAGTTCATTTGGTCATCTAATCTATTTTTTATATAGTCTTCAACGGGCATTTGTTCGTATATATTGTTTTGATTTTCTGACATATTTTACCTCTCAATACACCTACACAATAATTTATGTGCTTCGTTTATATTATATTTCGCTAACATCTATTTGCTGCATGTGAGTATTACCATTCCTTACTGTATATAACGTCAAGGTCATTTGATCATAATAAATACCATTGTTATTCCTTTCTTCTGTTAAAGTAAATGGCTCAGATTTAGCGCCTGTAGTAGCTTCTGCATTTTCGTATAAGTATTTATAACGGACTTCATAAGTCCCTGGAGCAATATCTTCAACTGTAAAATTTTCCTTGGCTGCGACAGTAAACGTTCTTATCGGGGAAGGTGTTGTTCCAGATGTCCACAATCGAACGTAAACAGGTGCATCATTTTGTGTATTGTCAATTGTCAGTGTAGAATATCCATTTGTATTAAGCACTGGTTCACCAGGTACGTATTGAGAACTTATTCCTTTTTTTGGTTTTTGTTGTGCAGAATTTTTAGGAGAAATATTTTTGGTTTGAGTTTGAGATGTCGATGGTTTAGATGACTGCTTATTTGAAGAGGATGATGGGAAAACGGCTAGGGAGACCATATATAGTATTCCTATAATTATTATGCCTATAATAATTTTTCCTATTAATGCATCTCTATTACGTTTTTTATGTAACTTTTCTACATCAGAAATAGTTTGGCAAACAATGGCATAATTTTTGTCATATGTATTAATAAGAGATAAAGACTGTTTTAAACAATTGATAGATTTATTTAAATCATAAGTCCAAGTATATGCAGCCCCAAATTGGTAAAGAACATAAAATACGGGTTTTAAATTGGACATATCCTTTGTAGAAATCGAATTTAATTGTGTAATTAATGGTGTTGCCCTTAATGTAAATAAATTGTATAAATTATTGCATGTTTTTTCATTAGACATTTCATGACCACTTGAATACAAGACCTCTTTTTTTAATCTGGTTAGTATTTCTTCGCAGAGAATTGCTAATTCATTTGAAACTTCAACGATGTGTGAATTCTGATTTACTGTTGCAGAGTAATGGTTGTCGTGATTACCTAATAATGTGTCATAATTTTTTCTTTTTACTGGATCAGATAAAACTTCATATGCTTTATTCAGTTGCACCATCTTTTTAGATGCGATTTCTTGGGATAGAGAGGTAGAATCAGGATGATATTTTTTTGCTAATACAAGATATGCTTTTTTAATTACTTCAGGAGAAGCGTTTCGGCTTACTTCTAATATGTCATAATAAGTTTCGACATGTTTCTCCATAGTTAAAATCTCCCTTTTCCTCTTAACTCAACCACTTCTCCAAGTATCTGGACGGGTAATTTTTCTATTTCTTCATTATCATAAAAGTGCGGTTCATACTCACTGACATTGTTGGCGATAAGTGTGATACCGTTTTTTTGTTTTTTGACACGTTTTAATGTGGCTTCGTTACCGTTGACCAGTACGACAGCAACCTTGCCCGATTCTACGTCGGGCTGCTTTTTGACGATGACTACATCGCCTTCTAGTATACGCGGCTCCATAGAGTGGCCTTTGACCTTTAATGCAAAAAATTCACCAGTAGCAGCCAGTTCACGTGGGATTTCTTCCCAGTCAATAGGTTCTTGTATGGCTTCCATGGGAAGTCCGGCGATGATTCTACCGAGGACAGGAATGCGGACATATTTAGATTCTTTTGATGTTAAGTATGGAGTATCTTCTCCTAATAAATAATCAACAGATACGCCCAATACAAGAGATATTTTTTTTAATATTTCCTTATCGGGAGATCGCTTATTAGATTCATAAAGTGATATAGTAGATTCAGCTACTCCGATTTTTCTTCCAAAATCTTTTTGGCTTATACCAATCTTTTTTCTTTCTTCTTTCAATCGTTCGCCAAAATTCATCAAGCACACCACCTTTGCATACAGCAATATTATACATATAGTATAACTTTACTATATGTAAAGTTCAATGCAAAAACAAATACTTTGCAAAGTGTAGGGATTCGAGTAAAATATTCTTGACAAAACGCAAAGCTGGAAGTATAATACAATCAAACATTACGAAATGCAAAGGAGGTGTTAGTGTGGAGAAAGATAAAACCTTACAGGAGATATTAGAGGAAAAAGGAATTCCTCAAAATAGCTTGTGTGAGTTGCTAAACCTTTCTGAGTCCCAAGTAAGCTTGCTTGTAAATGGGAAAAGACGAATGTCATTGGAAAATGGCATAAAGATTGCAAATAAATTGCGAGTAAGCCCTAAAACTATTTTTTTATCAATAAACTTTGCGAAACGCAAAGAAAAGGCATAGGGAAGCGAGGTGAGAGCATGAATGAAAAAGAAAAAATCCCCGTCCAAGCGGACAGGGAGACGAGGAACATTAAAGGTTTAAAAGTTCTTCCGGTTGTGCAAATTGCAGTGAAGCAAGGCAAAGGAACTCCAGCGAATCCGTATCGTATTGATATGGAATATTGGAGTTTGACGGGAGAGCTGCTGGCAGTACATAAAGGATGCCATTAAGGCTGTCTAAGATTCTGCTTAGTTTGGTTTATATCAGTAATTTTATTTAACATTTCGGTTTGTTCATGGCGATGGACATACCATTCTTGGATTAAGTATTCAATAAATTTTAGTAGTGTCTTAGCTTCTCCATCGTCAATATCTATGATAGTGTTTACATCTTTTTCCATATGAGCACCGATATTACCAAGTTGTCTTAGGCTATTTAAGGCTTTTTGCGTTGCCGGATCTACTCGGTCTTGGATAGCGTTGATTTCTTGAGCTAAAGTGCCTTTAGAGACCTGCCAAAAATCACGAATGATTCCTTGCATACAACGACGGGCCAGGGTAGCAGATGCCTTGGGGCTTAATTCTAAGATAGAGTACGCTTCATGATAATCATTTTGAATTGTCATGGGAATGTAGTCAGGAAGACTTTGCCCTTGAGAATAGGCTGGGTATATATGCTTGGCACAGGGAAAGCCCTTGTTTAAATTTTCCAGGTGTTCGTTTGGGGTAGCAATTATTTCGAAACGATTACATTCAGGGCATTTCATCATTCGTAATATTAAAAAAAAGGGAGATGAAAAAGATGAATTATTTGTTATTGGAACGTAGCTGACATGAAATGTTTGCTCCTTTATCAATGTGAAAGGCTTATGACAATATGGGCAATAATGTATTGACATTTTAGCATCTCCTTATAATGGTTGTTACCACTGATTATATCATGATGAGAAATTGGAAGCGAGGTGAGAGGATGGAAGAGAAAGAAAAAACAAAAGCTCCCTGCATGAGGGAGCCTGAGGGAGTGAACGCCAATGATGCGATACAACTGTTTTTAGATTGTGCAAACCCAGAAAAGGGAATGGCATTCAATGAAAAAACATTGGAAGAAAAAGTAGATATTGTATTTGAGTTGCTTCTTTTACTCATGAAAATTAATTGGATTACGTACCGTCCTGAACAGGGGCTTGAAAGTGTGCAGAACGCATTACTGAAAGATGGGTTAGGTAAGATAGTTAAGAAACACAAGATTCGATGAAGCTTTTTCCGAATAAAGTAAGGGTAGCAACTGATGGAATAATTACGGGTTTGTATTTTGTTGAAAATGCCTGATTTTTATTAAGTTCATCAATTGCATGTAGTAGAAGAGAGTGTAAGTTTTCATAGGGAGTTTCAGTTAGTATGTAACGAGCATGATCTAACGAGAGGATACGTAATCGGGCAAAATTTTCTGTTATGCAACTTAATAATTTAGGGTCTGTAGGTTCTTTTAGAAGATGGGATTGATACAAGATGATGTTATCGATTAGGGGATATCCTGATGGGGTTTGGGCAAAGTTTTCTCCCCAGAAATGGTCATCAATCAGTTCATCTTTTAAAGCTGCATAGAGTGTACACATTGGAAATTTATCATGATTAAGAAATTGTTTTGATGCAAGAATAGACGCTTCCAAAGGGCTCAACTGCTTTATTACTTCAATAAATGAAGGATGCGCATTATCTTGTGTGTCCGTATTCATAGCTGTTGCCAGTAATGAAGAAAACATATTATGAAGTTCCTCACTATCAGCAGCATAACAGCAGGCCTGTAACGTAGGAACGGAAACAAATAAAGGCGGCGGAACAATTTTTTCGGGAGAAATTTTAGACAACTTTTGTTGCAGCTTTTCTTTTGTCTTACGTAAGGAAGCTTGAGCGTAAGCATTTGCGTAAGCTGCGGGATATCCTAAAAGATCTAATGTGTTACTTAAAGCTGAATCAATAGATTCTCTAGTTTTTGGAAGTATTTTCGCGGTGGCTGTTATGGTTTCAGGAATATTTGGGGCTTCTATATTAACATTAACATTAGCATCTAACATGGGTTGATACCTCCTCTCGAATCTATTATACCACGAGAGGAGAAACGGAATTGGATACGGAAGGAAGCGAGGTGAGAGCATGAATGAAAAAGAAAAAATCCCTGTCCAAGCGGACAGGGAAGAAACGGGTAACAATGGGCCTATATATGTGTTGGCTCATCGAATAGCTAGAAGTGTGTATTACATTTGTGATATGCAGGGCACATTGTCGAAATGTGAAGAAGACGCTATGTTGTTTTTCGATGAGGAAACGGCGGATCGGTATCAGGGCTTACTTGAATGGTTATTTGAACAACGGACAGGGAAAATTAGCCGAATATATCTGAAAAAGATTGATTCTCGATTATTTTCGCAATGGGTTTCTAGTACAGCGATCCAGCAAATATCTTGCTTTGGAGATGATGATGACAGCAGTAGCAGCATCTAATTTTGAATCCACAGAAAAGAATTTTGGATTGTGGGCTTTAGGATTTCTATACCAGTATACGATATGGTTCAATAGAGCTTTCAGTCCTTTATGTTCTTCTTTTTCGTCCGCTGTTTCTAGGCGGTTACAAACCACTAAAGGGCTATTCCCATCGAAACATTCATTAATCAGCGTATTGCCATCTTTGTCTAATTTACTAATGATTCGAAGTTCTTCTAAAAGACATTTCGAAGCTTCAAAGATCAAGTGAAAGTAATTTTCTTGAAGAAATTCAGGGTGGCAGTATCTCAGTATTTGTGGGTGAATTTGAAAGGGTTCCAAAGTTTTGAGTAGCCCTTGTGTTCTGATTTGCGCTTCTGAAAGTGTTGAAGCTTTTGGAATAAGGATAACCTTGCCGGATTCATTTACTGAAAGACCTGTAAGAATTAACAGCTTGTTTAGACGATTGATTATTTCCGCATATTGTGCAGGAGGCATATCATGAAAGTTTATGGGAGCCATAATGTACTCAATGAGCTTAATAAGTGCTTTGCCATCTTGAGTTAGGTTTTGGCTGTTTACCATAGCGTTATGCAAACGACGCCATCTTGTATTCTTTTCCCAGTCATCTGCAGGACGGATACGTAAATTTTCAAGTATATTAGTAATTTTTGAGCCTGTTGTATATTCAGCAATAAATCGGGATACTTGTTCGATAGTATTTGCATCAAAAAGCATGATGAATCACCTCATGGGTATTATAACATGAGGAAAGATTTAAAAGGAGTTTTATGTGTTGTGGGATTGAACGCAGAGGAAGCGAGGTGAGAGGATGGAAGAGAAAGAAAAAACGCTTGCTACAAAGCAAGCGCAAGTAAGTGAATATGTAGTTGATAAGCGTGTAGAACGGATGGCGCAGTTGTCGCAGGATCGGGCTGAATTGAAACAAAAGTATTTGTCGCTTATTCCCGATGCAGATGGTGAAATGCGTCAAGAATATAAACGACTGTACGACGAGTATGGGAGATTGATTTATCTGGAAGCTAAACGCCTAGCTTTTGGCGAATAAGTTTTTCACAGATAGGGTGAAAGAATTTGGAAAAGGAAGCAAGTTACTATAACTGCGGGCAGGAAACTTGTCCCGCACTGAATTTATTGAAATGAGGTGATGGGAATGGAATCCAATACAAAGCCTGTTTTTTCCAAGGCTGAATTAGCTGCTAGGTGGAATTGCAGTAAGCAGTCTGTCGAGAACATGGAAAAGGACGGCATACTGCATCGGCTTCATGCATTGCCGGGCGTAAAGTATTCGAGTCAGGAAATACTTGCCCTAGAAGGATTTAAGCCGGAAGAACGGACGCCGCTGAGTCCGTTTGAACGGCGCCGCCTTATGAACGAATTGGCGGTAAAGAATAAAGAGCTTGCAGCTTTAAAAGCAAGACTACAGCGGATTGCCATGTTGGCGGCCCAATTTATGGCCGAAGAGGCCGAGAAAGAGGTGAAAGACGGATGAAACGAAATGCGGCTACGCCGGCTATCCCGGAGTGGATAAACAGCCGGCACAATCCGGAACCGGATGCGGTTGAGATCCATGTTACGGAGTACAGCTTTTTCCGCTGGGCGGTGTTTTTCGCGGGTCTGGCGATTGCGGAAAGTCTGATTATCGGGGCCATGTGGTTCTTTGGATTAATCCGCACCTAAAGAAAAAGAGCCTTGCGGATGGGGGTCCGCAAAGGCTCAAATGAAAAAACATTTCACGGTCATTATATCATGATGGAAAGAAAGAAGGAAGATACATGGTACGAAGCGGACGGAATTTGAAAGAGTTTATGGAGTGTTTTGCCGGCGAAAAGTGGCTGGCAAGTCAGGTGGTCAGCCGGTTAAGGGATGTATATCCGGATAACAGCTATGGCGGCAAGTCGTTTTATATGCTGCCGCTGCCGCTCTTGACCAAATCGAATTTTCAGCTGCACATCCGGGAAGAAAAGAAGAAGGATTCTGACCGGACGTGGACGCTGACTATCATTTGCGGTGGGAAGTCCGATCTTGCGTCACAGGAACGCGGCCTGGGCGATGCGGACGTATTGCGGAAAATCGTAGAGATTATTAATCGGGAGGGAAAATGACATGAATGCGAGATTGATTATGACAGTTGAGGAAATGCAAAATCATGAAGCATGGTTAGGTATGAGAAACAAAGGAATTGGTGGCAGCGATGCTGGCGTTATTATGGGCGACAACCAGTGGAAAAGCAAATATCAGCTCTGGCTTGAAAAGACCGGGCAGGCGAGGCCGGAGGACATTTCACAGAAAGAGCCTGTTTACTGGGGAAATATTTTAGAAGCTCCTGTTGCCAACCGATTTGTTGAGTTGACAGGGAAAAAGGTACGCAAGGCAGGGATGATGCAGAATAAAAACGATCCCTGGATGCTTGCTAATGTAGATCGTCTTATTATTGGAGAAAAAGCTGGTTTGGAATGCAAGACAACTAATGCGTTCAGCGTCAAGGAATGGCAGGAAGATAATCTTCCAGATGGCTACTATTGGCAATGTCAGCATTACATGATGTGCACGGGGCTTCCAGTCTGGTATATTGCCGTGTTGATTGGTGGACAGCATTTTGAATATAAAGCTGTTCCACGATGCGATGCGGACATAGAAGCACTATATGACGCGGAACGAACATTTTGGGATGTAAATGTTAAATCAGGAATAGCCCCTGATATTGATGGAAGTGCTTCAACTACGGCAGCTCTTCAAGATCAGTATGCTGAATGTAACGGTAGTGCTATAGAATTACCGAATGAAGCTGCGGTCATTTTACAGATACTGGATAACTTTACGGAACAGGAAAAGGCTGTTAAAAAGGCGATTCAGGAACAAAAGAATAAGTTGTGTGCAATGCTTGGTGATAACGAAGTGGGATTTGTAGGAGAGCGTAAAGTAACATGGAAAATGCAAAATGGGAGGGTTACAGTGGACAGCAAAAAGTTAAAAACTGCATTTCCCGATATTTATCAACAGGTTGTAAAGCAAGGAAAACCATTAAGAGTATTTAGAGCATAGGAGGATATGAGATATGGCAACAACAAAAGGCGGATTGGCTGCTGCGAAACAAGCAGCAATGAGACCGTCACCTAAAAAACACATGATGGATTTAATTAAGTCCATGAAACCGCAAATTGAAGCGGCTTTGCCGTCCGTACTTACCGGTGAACGGTTTACTCGCATGGTGTTGTCAGCAATGAGTACAACGCCCAAGCTTATAGAATGTACGCCAAACAGTTTTCTAGGGGCTATGATGCAGGCTGCACAATTGGGCGTAGAACCTAACACGCCGCTGGGACAGGCGTACTTGATTCCCTATAAAAATAAAGGCACCTTAGAATGCCAGTTCCAGTTAGGCTATAAAGGTTTAATTGATTTAGCCTATCGAAGCGGCCAGGTCAAGGATATTCAAGCCCATGAAGTATACGAAAATGATGAATTTGAATATGAATTAGGGCTTGAAGCCAAGTTGCGGCATAAACCGGCTATGAAAGATAGGGGAACTGTCGTCGCCTATTATGCCGTATTCCATACGAAGGACGGTGGGTATGGATTCGAAGTTATGAGTGTTGATGACATTCGGAGTCATGCCAAGAAATACAGCCAAAGTTTTAACAGTACCTATAGTCCATGGTCGCGTAATTTTGACGAAATGGCAAAGAAAACCGTATTGAAGAAATGTCTGAAATACGCACCGCTTAAAACCGAATTTGTACGGGCAATGAATGCTGACGGTACGATCAAGTCAGCACTGGCAAAAGATATGGTTGATGAACATGATGAAACAGAATACATGGACATTGAATCTGAACCAGTACAGGACGAACCAGAAACACACTCGACAGCAAACGTTGATATGACGACGGGTGAGATTATCCCAACCAACCCAGCCGACAGGATAAGCGAAGACGATAAAATCCTAGAGGATTCATTAGATATGTAACACGGACCAGCCGGGGAGCAGGTGCTCTCCGGTACTGGCATCCCAACGAAAGGACGTAATGCAAATGAGGGTGGAAAAATTCGGGCATATATGTGAATACAACAAATGTCACAACCAGTACGTTGTCGAATTTCCGAACGGCTACGGCGCATCGGTCGTCGGCGGCGCACCTGGGTTATATGGAGACGGCACACATTTATTTGAGGTTGCCGTATTGAAACATGGTCAGGTTTGCTACGATACGCCAATTACAAATGATGTGATGGGCTATCAGACCGAAGAAGAAGTTACAGATATTTTGAGACAGATTGAAACGTTATAGGAGTGCATTATGCGATACATTGATGAAATCAATTCTTTTCACGATTGGCTGCTGACAAACTCTATTTCATCATCCGCACGTCTCCTTTGGTTTGCATTGATGCACTATTGCAACAAGACCGGATGGAAACGGGAGTTTAATGTGGCCATATCAGCATTAGAATTGGACACAGGGTTGAGTAAGCAATCCATCATCAGAGCTCGCAATGCATTACAGCAAAGTGGCCGGATTATTGTACGGACCCGAAAAGGAAATCAGTCAGCCATATATCAAATGGTGCCATTTGCGTACCAATATGGTACGCAAAGTAATACGCAAAGTGGTACACAAAACGTTGCGTACCACAGAGGAACGCAAAATGATACGCAAAACGATACGCTACCCGATACACAAGCCGATACACAGACCGATACGCTACCCGATACACAAAGCGATACCATACCTAGACATAGACTAGACAAGACTAGACTAGAAGAAGATCCTGCTGCTACTACGCGCGCGTGCGCGCAAAATAAAATTGGCGAAGTCGTGCAATGCTACCAGAAAAACATTCGGCCTATTTGCAGCGAAATCGAAGGCCAGAAATTATACGACATGGTAGAACAGTATGGAAAAGAAGCTGTGTTGAAGGCTATTGAACGGGCCGTATTGCGCGGTGGCAGGACGCTGAGCTATATCAACGGCATTCTTCAGTCTTGGGAGCAGCACGGTTATGATGAGGAGGCAGAACATGGGAACAAAGATAGAACGAATGCAGCCCGTCGGCGCAACGGCAAGCCGGTTCGCCGGGAAAATAGCGCAGTTAAAGGCGGCGTCCGGACAGATTGGAGCGACGTGCCCGATGGATGGGTATGAAGCCGATCCGGATTACAGGGATGCGATACGTGCTTATGATGGCGGAGCAGGGCTTAAAAGCCGGGAAGAAGAGCGTCTGGAATCGCACGGCATTTATAAACGCTTCTGGCCGGTCAATGCAGCATATATTGAAAAGCGTGGCGTACCTGCTGAGAATGCTAAGGCATGGCTGGCCGTGAAGACGTATATCAAGAATCTGGACAAACATATCCGCCAGGGCGAGGGTTTGACGCTCGTCGGCGGCGTCGGCACGATGAAGACGACGATGGCTATTGCTGTACTGCGCGAGCTGGTAGACCGCCAGCAGGTGGGATATTTTATCCCTATGGTTAGCCTGCTGGATAATTTAAACCAAATGCGGGAACGGCGCGACGGCAGCCTAATCCAACTTGAAAACCGGATACGTACAACGCCGCTTTTGGTTCTTGATGATCTCGGCGCCGAATACGATCACACCTGGGTACAGTGCAAAGTCGATGCGATTATTGCGGAGCGCTACAACCGTATGCGGGCAACGATTGTGACCAGTAATCTTGCCGCAGAAGACATTAGAGACCGGTATCAGCTGCGTATTTACGACCGCCTGCGGGCGACGAATAAGATTATTACGTTCAAGGGCGATTCTAAGCGCGAGTCTTGGGGGTGATTAACGTGGGAAAGAAAGAGCGCGAGAAAGGCAAGCGCGGCGAACGCATGTGGGCGGCTGTCTGCAGGGAAGAAGGGTACAACGTCCGCCGTACATCGCAATACTGCGGCCAGACTGGCGACGCTGCCGACTGTATTGGTCTTCCGGGTATTCATCAAGAGGTCAAGTTTGTAGAACGACTGAATATCCGGGAAGCGATGGAACAGGCAGAACACGACGCAGCGGAAAAGGGCTGCGGCGATATTCCCATTGTTGCACACAAGAAATCGCACGCAGAATGGTTGGTAACGATGAAAGCTTCCGACTGGTTCAAGTTATACCGGGAATGGGAATGCGGGCGACAGAAGGAGGAAAAATGAGCGATTTTGGAAAGGATAAGATCGTAGTGAGTAGGAGTAACTACTCTCCTAAAGATGGAGAGCGGGTATATTTTGTCGATTGGGACGCTTTTGTCGAGGTTTTTGAGTACGATCCAACGGATATTTTTGACGCGATATTGGTCAAGATGGGGAACTGTTTTAAAACAGAAGAAGCTGCCAGGGAAAATGTAGAAGAAATGCAGAGCCGATTCGGACAATTATTACACTATGCTGAAGAATTAAGACGAAATCGAGGTGGGCATGATGAAATGGAGACGGCGGACATATGAAGTAGAAGCTATCTTATTTACTGGAGACAACACCCAGGAAATAAAAAACTTTCTTGGGGATCCATGGAAGGTTGATTTAGCCAATCCAAAAGATGGACAATACCTCATTTGGCGCGTGAAAAAGGATGGTAGCATGGATGTAACCGTCCTGGTTAAAAATAAGTTCGTTGTTAAGTGTTCTGAAGGATTTTGTTTAATGGACAAAGAGGAATTTTTGTCTGAATATGAAAAGGTGAACGTATGAGATGGATTAAAGCCAATGAGATGGGGCCGGATTTAAAGCATAAAGACCAGTTTGGCAAAATGTTTTCTGATAATGTTATCTGCTTAGACGAGGACGGAGAACCGCATATTGCCTGCTTGACGTATTGGGACTTTGATTTTATGTGGGAATTTACCGACGATGAGGCAGCCCATGAAGTTGACGAGGTTACATACTGGGCCCCGATACCACCACTATCAAAGGAGGATGATTAAGGTGAAATGGATAAGACCACAAGATGGGTTGCCGGAATTGAAGAACACCAACGAAAAGTACAGCGGAATATATTCGGATGTTGTCCTAATTTACCGAAATGGCAGCTATTATGTAGCTTATTTGCATTCTGTTGATGGCCCAGAAGATGGATTCTGGATTGCTTATGATGCCGATAAAGAATTTAAAGCAGAGGACATTACCTGCTGGGCGCCGATTGCACCGCCACCCAAAGAATGTCTGGGAGATGATGTTTTGTGAAAACAATCTTGCGATGGCCTGGCGCAAAGTGGCGCATAGCTGACTGGATTATCAGCCAGTTCCCAGCGCATGAAGTCTATGTCGAGCCGTTTTTCGGCAGCGGTGCTGTGTTTTTTCGCAAGCCGCCTTCGGGGACAGAGACGATAAATGACATTGACGGCGATGTAGTCAATCTCTTTAAAGTCGTGCGTGACGACGCAGATAGTCTTTGCAGGGCCATTGAAATGACGCCGTATTCACGACAGGAGTACCAGTTAAGCCATGACGTGGCAGCCGATCCGATAGAGCGGGCAAGGCGATTTTTAGTGCGAACGTGGCAGGCGTTTGGCGGTAAGACAAGCAGTAACGCCGGCGGATGGGCGCATGATAGGACCAATACCGTATTTAGGCCCAAATATTGGAGCCAGTTGCCGGGACGGATATTAGATACTGTGGAACGACTCAAGCATGTACAACTTGAGTGTATGGACGCATTGGAGTTGATACCGCTGTATAACCGCCGGGGGACATTACTCTATGTAGATCCGCCGTATCTAATGAGCACGCGGACGCAGGAGCATTACAAGCATGAGTTTTATAAGCCGGAACAGCATGTAAAGCTGCTTGAACTATGCAAACAGCATAAAGGGTATTGCATTATCAGCAGCTACGAAAATGAGCTGTATGATACGGTACTGGACGGCTGGGAAAAGACAAGGGTTCGAGTACAGACGAATTGTGCTAACACGGCTACGGAATGTCTGTATATCAATCCGGCAAGTATACTGCAGATGAATTTGTTTGAATGAGGTGCGATTATGTATTTAGAAGATTATCTTATAAAGCAAATGAGGCGGATGCCAATAAGAAAAAGTCTGCAAAATGGGATGATATGCGCTTATAAAAATAAGCGTTGCAGCTCTCGAACATGTAAGTATTACTACGAGAACGAGAAAAAAGGATACGATCAATGTGAAGCCCGGGCAAGAACCGCAGCAGAAATAGGAGCGATATTGGCGGCCTGTGAACTATCAAAAAAAGCAAGGGGCGGTCAACGGCTACAAGGTAAAAAGAAACGAGCGCGCTTACTTGCTAAGCTGTATGCATGGGAAGCGGCGCGGAAGATATGGAATAAGGGAGCTGAGGATATATGAATTTTTGGGAAAGTCTTAAGAACTGCCCCTGCTGCGGAGCTGAAGCAGTATTATACCCGGTCTTTATTAACCGAGGAAGATTAGGGCAAACTCAGGAGTTTATCGTGGCTTGCAAGGGATGTGGACTAAACACTAGCCGGTATGGAACTCCGGAAGATGCTCAGCGGGCATGGAATAAGCGACAGGATGGGATATAGATATGAACTTTTGGGATTGGCTGAACCAGAATCCGGGATGGTTTGCGTGGTATTTGTTTCTAGCCTTGCTGATGGTTGATGTAATTTCACAAATTTGGAAAAAGTGAGGACGCTGCGATGAACATTTTTAGCAGAAAGAAAATTGGCATTGATCAAGCTTTCCGTAAAAAAAGAAAGCTGTTATATGAAATGAAGATGACAGCAGGCTGCGAGTCCGGGCTTGATGTGTCGCAGGTACTGATGTTTCAGGCCCTGCACGACACGTACGGCTTTGGCCGGAATCGCTTTGAACGCATGGCAAAGAAGTGGATTGACGTTGAAAAGAACGGCAATGACTATGTACTGCATTGGTTTGAAAAACTCAAGCAAGAGGGGTTCAGCAGCACGCGCATGGACAAGTACTGCGAAACACTGGAACGCCTGATTACTGGCAATGAAAAAGATATTCGTATCAAAGAGCGGGTGCGGAATATGCTCGCCGGCGGTATTGTTGTCATGATGATTACACTCTATGAAGACTATGGATTCCGGCGTCGGCGCATTGAAGCAATACAACGGAAGCTCAATGATTATGCGTACTTGATTAAAAAAGAGGACGTAAGCATTTGGCAATTCATGGAATGCCTGCATCGTGAATGCGGGATTACCATCCCAACGCTGGAAGAGTACCGGAATGATCCGGACCCGCGGCGAAGAAAAGAGCACGCGGAGGAACTGATGATATACGGGCCATTGGACCAAAAGCGCGTGAAATACGATGAAAATGGGAAGCAGGTGGTATCGTGCATGGGATAAGCAGATATAAGCTTGTAAATGCAATAATCACTATCGGCGAAGTATTGATATTTTTATCTCTGACGCTGGGAGTTATTGGATGCTTAATTTATACATGGATGACTTCTGACATATGGGCCTTTTGGACGGTTTCCACATTTGTAGTTATTTCGTATGGAACGATACTTGTTTTAATTGGAAATTTGATGGACTGATGAACGGAGCAGATATGGATGCGCGACTGCTGAAGGCTGCGCGAGAAAAGAAATTAGAGAAAAAGCCGGCGGAAACACTAACGCTGCATGTGTCCTTGGCTGAAATGGACATTATTATAGAAGGCTTGTACTGGAAGGGCAATGAAGTCGGTCCAGACAGTGCAGGCAGCCGGCGGCTGTACAATAAGCTGTATAAGGCAAGGGAAAAGTTTATGAAGCAACGGGCAGCAAAGGGGTGAAAGATACAATGAATTTTGACGAGCTCAAAGAAGGCATGCGTGTGAAGTGGGGAGAATCAGAAGGCAGAATTGTCAAATTGTATACGAGCCACGCTTGGGCGGAGTTTAAAAATACCATTAATGTTCCAGAAAATTTATATATTGATAGGGAGAATGTGCAATACATTGTTCCAGTGGAACCAGAAAAGGGACATAAATTTGAAACAGGTATGCGAGTAAAGTATAAGCACCAGTTGGGAACCGTTGAAGCAGTAGGCAAAGACTGTTGTTTTGTACGATTTGATAATGCCTGGGGAGACCTTCCGTGTTTATTTGAAAATGAAATGCTGAATGAGTTACAGATTGTTGAAGACGAAAAGGATGAGATAGAAAATATTACTCAAACTTCGCCTTCCTATTATGATGTCGGCGGCATATCCGTTAACGACGTGATTCGGGCGAAGCTGACGCCAGAGGAATACGCCGGCTGGTGTAAGGGAAATATCCTTAAATACACGATGCGGGCGAAGTACAAGGAAGACGAGCAGAAGGATTTGAAGAAAGCTGCAGATTATATGCGGTGGCTGATTGAAAGCAAGGAGAGCCAAGACGATGTCAAACGATAAAGAATTATTGATTAATAATTTTTTCCGGGTTCCTCGGAAAATGTTACGTAAAAAGTATCCTGATATGAAATTTTGCGGTTGGTATAATCATAAAAAGAAATGTCGTCCGGGGTTATGTGAAGATTATAAAGAAGGGTACTGCGATGAATGTTTAAGTGCACATGATATTGCAAGCATTAGCTTTATCTATTATTCACATATGAAAAACATCAACAGACATAATAAGCATAAATTGCGTACCAAAATGATGCTCAAAGCTTTTGAGCAGATACATCTGTCTATGTCAAGATATTGCATAAAGTGTAAAGTAAAAGATGCTCTTTGTTGTTTTATTCAGGATGGAGAAGCGTTTGTTAATAAACATTGCATACATCCGTTACGAGAAATGCAGTCGTTTTCATGTAGGAGGACTTTTTAAAATGAAGTGTGCATGTGGAAGCGAAAATACGCAAATATTGGAGTGGCTTCCGCAACACGTTGCGTACATATGTAACCACTGCGGTAGGGCATGGCTGGTTCCGAAGTCAGCAAATTTATATATGAATGAACGATTATATCCGTCGAATGAGTGCAGAAATATGGGAAATAAGGAGAAATAAATCATGAACTACATCAAAGAATTTATGAAACAAAATGGGATTGCGTACGATAAAGCATTTGATATTGTGGGTCTAAGTGGCAAGTATGTTATCAATAAACAGCATCGGCTTATCGATCCGTATAATTCTGAAAAGGACGACTTACTGCTGGATCTTATGACCGGGGATATGGTACCAGTTACGATATATGCGAAATTTGCCAGCGATAACGGGTTGATGCTTAATATGCGATATGAGGTCTATCATGATGATAAGAGCTTAGGAACCATTACAATACATAATGACTGCATATCCCTTGATGGGCCCAGAGAAAATAATATTTGTGAATTACTGGGCATGATTGCGCTGAATATCGCAAGGGTAGAAGCGCGGGGAATGGTTGGTAATGAATAGAGGGGATACGAAATGAACTACACTCCAGAAGCGTTTAAGAAGATTGTGCTACAGAAATTGGCCGGCAAAATGAAGAGCCGAACGGCATTAGCTATTGGCATTTATAAAAATCCCGAAGACTACGCGGATGAAGGGAAAGATATTTATCTGGCACGTCTATGGAAGATTGAAAATAATAATATCCGGCCTTGGGATGATACCGTATGCATTACCAATTCCTGGGACAAGTTGCAAAATGCGATACCGGAGCATATGGTTTTCTTCCAGCGCAGCAAAGAGGATTTACCATGTGTGGTGGGGACGTATTTATAGGAGGCATTGGGTTAATACTGGTTTAATGATTGGGTTGATAAAAGCATGAATATGACGTTGGACCAAGAAAATGTAATCAATACGTTGAGGCATGTCAAAGCAATTTGCGCAGCTACACGGTGCTGCACGTATTGTCCTTTTGACAGTATATGCCTGTGTCCGGTAAATGATGATATGCCGGAGAACTGGGGCGATGATTATATCGGGGAACTAGCTGACAAGTTTATGAAAAGGAGTGTGCGAGATGATTAAAGAATACAAAGCTTATCATAAGGCGCGGGGAATCACATTTCCTGTTTCGGAGATTGACTTTCGCCGGAAGCGTATCAAAGGCCGGCACGAAGATGAAATCGTATCGGCCCGGTTTGACGAGGTAGAATTGACGCAGGAGGGCATTGTCGAGTTTGACGAGGACTTTCAACACGCCTTGATTAGCTACGAACGATATGCGCTGGGCCGCAGGACGTACGTTGTCGGAATGTGTGTAGAGTACCTATCGAAATTTTTAAAAGACATATCTGATAAGATGCTATCTGTCCTGCAAATGGATTTGGAATATCCGCTGTCGTGGGGAGATCCATTGATAGATAAGCCGGAATGGTTACAGTTTAAAGCTGATCTTGAAAAAGAAATCCAGAAACGAAAGGAGGCCGGAACATGGGATGTGTGTCGGTAATCGAAAACATGATATACACGCAGGACCGTCAGGGCCGGCGCTATATCATCTTACATAAAAGCGGAAATGACGTACTGGATACACAGCTGGCTCAGGCTTTTGAGTCCTGGGGCTATAAAGTGGCAGCGAATCCGGGCGCGTTTCTCGTAGCGTGGTGATGTAACATGAAGCGATTTTTATGTGTCTTTGTAATCGGGATGATTGCCGGGGCTATCGCCGATTATTTTGAATTTGATACGCTCGAATATGTTTCATTTATCGTGGCATGTTATGTCCTGATGGGCATATATATTGACTATTGGAGAAGGTGATGCGGTTTGTACGTAAAGGGGCAGCGCACGTCGCTTGATGCGACGACGCGCAAAATAGATATGATTTTTTATAGAGAAAAGGAGATTCGCCGGGCCGTGAAAAATGCCCGCCTCGAATCTGCCGGCGGACATACGGGCGGCAGCAGCGGCCATGCGTTGGTAAGCGATCCGACAGCGGTGCAGGGGATTAAGGCTGCAACGGAATTAAAGTCGGTGACGCTGTACGATGGAGTAGTCGTTCACCACCCTGAAAAATGGCTCAACGTTATTGATGCGACGTATGAGCGATTGGACGACTGGCAGCGCCGGGCTGTGAAGATGCGGTATCAGGGAGAGAAATATACAGAGGTTGGGGCAAAGCTGCACATCAGCAAGAGCACGTATTATGCCATGGTCAACGAGGCCCAGACATTTGCAATTGCGGCAGCATGTCAATTGGGGTTGGTTCGAGTCGTATAAATTTAGTTTTTCTTATTCCGGGAACAACCGCCGAAAATCTATGGTATAATAGTATCGTGAGTATTGTAGATACTCACTACTCAAGAGATTCTCTTCTCGGAGTAAAAAACAGAATAGCACACAAGGAAAGGACTCATGACGCTGCATGGGTCCTTTTTACGTACACGGAAAGGGTGGTAATCATGAAAAAGTATGTTGGCGTAAAACAGGTTAGAGCAGAAAAATGTAAGGCGTGGAAAGATGCCGGCGGTCACAAAATCGGGGACGACGGCTACAAGGTAATTTATAAAGACGGGTACGAATCATGGAGCCCAGCCGATGTGTTTGAAGAAGCTTACCGGGAAATCCACGGCCTTACGTTTGGAATGGCTATCGAACTGTTGAAAAAGGGCTTTAAGATGCGGCGTCGCGGCTGGAACGGCAAAGGGATTTTTATCAAATTAGCTGGTGAAGTAAATATTGAAAGCATAGCAGAACATGTTCACAATGCTTGGTGGAACGAAGCGAAGAAACAGGGCAGAGAAAATCATCCTGATATGATTCCTTACTCGGATTTGTCTGAACCTGTTAAAGAGTACGATAGAAAGACAGCAGAAGCCGTTATTGAGAACATGGAGTATATGACACATCCCTATATTTATATTGATACGACCGGGCTGCAAACGGATAATCCTGATGCGCCGAAGAATCGTGTGCCGTGGTTGGCAAGTCAGACAGACATGCTGGCAGAAGATTGGGAGATTGCTGATGATAATGTATCCGCAGCCATTTAGAAAAGTCTCACTACTCAAAGATGTTGATGTAACTTATACAACAACGATGGTTGATGATAATATCTATTCGACATTAACTGACAGGAACACAAAGAAAAATGGAGAATGTGAAAAATTTAAAAGAAGAAAAATATAATTTCGAACCAGAAGATAATTTCAAAGGTGTGGACTTTGGGACAGCGTTGATGCTTATGAAAAACGGCGAGAAGATGTGCAGGGAAGGGTGGAACGGCAAAAATATCTTCATTGCGTTGAAAGAGCCAGAGCCGGGGAGTGATATGACCCATTCTTTTATTTACGTTGATTCGACTGGGGTTGAAACCGATAATCCTTTAGCGCAGAAAATCCGTGTTCCATGGCTTCCCGGGCAAGCCGATATGCTTGCCGAAGACTGGTGTATTTATTTAACCGAAGACGAAGCTAAAGAAAGAGGCATCATCCCGGATGACTTAGATTAGTTAGCAAGTCGCAGGTATAAATACATGCACCGCATAAATAAAATGGCTTAAAACGGCAAATTCGATACAAAATTATGTTCTGAATTGGGAATATGAGGGGAATTATGATACGGGTACGTGAAACGTATAAAAATGACAGATTAGTTGGATTTGAGATAAGCGGACATAGCAATACTGCCGTTTGTGCCGCAGTATCCGCATTATCGCAAGCGGCTATTACGGCAGCAGTTAACTACTGTCAACACGTATCGTATCATTTTGACTCTGGCCGCACGTCGCTCCTTGTCGGCGACATAGCCGATAAGGCGGAGGCGGTCATACAGACAAATCTTGCAGTTATCAAAGAAATTATAAAGGAAAGCGGGTGAGATGGTGGCGAAGGGAAAATATGCGTATTGGCTTACTGACGAGGGGCTGACGCTTCTGCGGCAGTGGGCTAGAGACGGATATACAGACGACCAGATTGCCGGAAGAATCGGCATAAACCGCGGCACACTCTACGACTGGAAGCGGCGCTTTCCCGACTTTGATAACGCCTTAAAAAAGGGAAAAGAGATTATTGACGGCGAGGTGGAAGAGGCGCTGATCAAGTCTGCCCTTGGGTATACATGGGAGGAAAAAGAGTATAAGACCGACGAAGACGGCGAGATGAAATTAGTCAAAGTGACGACTAAATTCACGCCGCCGAACCCGACAGCCATGATATTCTGGCTGAAAAACCGTCGTCCCGGGCAGTGGCGCGATAAAGTACAGCAGGAAATTACGACGGCTCTTCCTGTTGTTATCAGTGACGACTTGCCCGATGACGGCGGTGAAGAGGAATGAGTGGGGATAAGCGCATCGTATCGCTGAGGGACGTCGTCGGCGGCGGATATAATGATTTTTGGCACTGCAAAAAGAGGTATCGTGTCGTCAAGGGCAGCCGCGCAAGTAAAAAGTCTACGACGACGGCGCTGAATCTCATCGTGCGCATGATGCAGTATCCGGAAGCAAACACGTTAGTTGTTCGTAAGGTGTATAATACGCTGCGCGACAGCTGCTACAAACAGCTGCTTTGGGCGATTCATCGCTTGGGCGTTGACTCGTTCTGGCAGAAGAAAGAATCGCCGCTGCAGCTTACGTACTTGCCGACCGGACAGGTCATCTTATTCCGCGGCTTGGACAGCCCGCTCAAGACGACGTCCATAACAGCCGAACGCGGCTTCTTGTGCTGGGGCTGGGTGGAAGAAGCGTATGAAATCGAAGAAAGCGAATTTAATACGATTGACGAAAGCCTGCGCGGTATCATGCCGCCGGGCTATTTTATTCAGTGGACGCTCACGTTTAACCCGTGGGATGCGTCGAGCTGGCTTAAATACCGCTTTTTTGATTTGCCGCGTAAAGATACGTTTGCGATTACGACAAATTATCTATGCAACGAGTGGCTGTCAAAAGCCGACTTAGATATGTTTGAGGAAATGAAAGAACGCGATCCGGAGCGGTATAAAGTAGCGGGCCTTGGCGAGTGGGGCGTGGCCGAAGGACAATATTTCAAGGAATGGCGGAGCGCGCTGCACGTCGTCGAGCCGTTTAAGATTCCGCAGAATTGGCTGCGGTTCCGGGCGATGGACTGGGGACAGGCGCGGCCGTACTGCGTGTTGTGGTTTGCCATCGATTATGACGGCAATCTATGGTGTTACCGCGAGTTGTACGGCTACGGCGGGAAACCAAACGTTGGAACCGGCGAAACGGCAGAGGACGTGGGAAAACGCATTGCAGCTGTCGAAACTGCGGCGGAAAATGTTTCCTATGGCGTGCTGGATAACGCTTGCTGGGCGCGGACCGGCGTAACAGGGCCGTCCATTGCGGAGGCTATCAACAACGAAATCAATGCCCATCGTCTGGTTACGTTTGGCAAAAGCAGTAAGGGCCGGGCGGAGGCCGGCAATGCTATCAAAGAGCGGCTAAAGGGATATACGGATAAAAACGGGCAGCAAATTCCCGGACTGCGGGTATTTTCGACGTGTATTCATTTGATTCGCACGCTTCCGCAGTTGGCGCATGACAAAAATAATCCGGAACTCTACGACACCAAGGGAGAAGATCATGCGGCCGACGCCTTAGGATATGCTTGCCTGAGCCGTCCATGGACGCCGCCGAAACCGCAGACGCCGCTTGAACGGGACAGATACCGACACGAAGAGACGTCGTCTGTATGGGCGATTTAAGGAGGTGAGAAGAATGGAGTTAGACCACGACAAGTCTTTACAGCCGGATACCGACGATATGAGCGCGATTGCGCAATATCGGGAGTGGTTCCGCGCCGCCGTCGACAAAGCGCAGGAATGGCGGGAAGAAGCCCGGGAAGATTATGAATTTATGGCCGGAAAGCAATGGACTGATACGGATAAAATCCGACTTGCCGAAAGCGGACGTCCGGCGATTAAAATCAATAGAATCAAGCCGCTGCTCAACTTGTTGAGCGGGTATCAGCGGTTAAACCGGTACGACATCGACTTTCTGCCGCGTACGAACGACGACATGCAGCTTTGCACTGTCCGGAAGGGCATTACAAAGTACGTGATGGACCGATGCGACTACGACACGCACGAATCGCAGGCGTTTATGGACGCGGCTATCTGCGGCACGGGATGGTTTGAAGTCGGCTATAAGTTTGACCCGGAAATCAACGACGGCGAAGCCTTTGTCAAGCGCGAAGACCCGTTCGGTATTTACGTCGATCCGGAAGCCCGAAAGACGGATTTCTCCGACGCCCGCTTTATTATCCGCGCGAAATGGGTGGACAAAGAAGCGCTCAAGACGGTATATCCGGAACATGCGAAAGATATTGAGATACAGACGGCGACGTATGATTCGGCGGAACGCGATAATCAGCAGGTCGAGATGGAAAATCACGAGCCGCTTTGGTATCAAAAGAAAACGCATAAAGTTCGTCTCGTTGAGTGTTGGTATAAAAAGAGAGTAAAACAAACCTTCTTCTACTTAAGCGATGGCAACGTGATTACGCAGGACGAAGTGACTGCTGATATGTTTCTGGGCGGCATGATTGCCGGCGTACGCAGCGCGTATATCAATAAAATACGCGTCGCCGTGTTTATTGAGCGCATCTTATTGGAAGACATAGATAGTCCGTACCAGCACGGACAAATTCCCTTAGTGCCGATTACCGATTATTATTTCGGCGTCGGCGATATCCCTGCCGGTATTGTCCGCGACCTCAAAGACCCGCAGCGCGAAATCAATAAGCGGCGCGTGCAGCAGCTGCATATCCTCAATAATGCGAGCAACGGCGGCGGCTGGATAGAGGAAGATGCTATGACGCCGGAGCAAAAATCAGATTTTCGCAAAAACGGGATGAAGCCGGGACACTTTACGGAAGTCCGGCCAAATGCGATTGCAAAAATACGCGAACGACAGATCGTAAATCCGCCGGTCGCGATTATTCAAAGCGAGCAGCAGGCGACGCAGGATTTAACCGCTATCAGCGGCATTAATGAAGCATTAATGGGTACTGATATTGCGTCTACGGCGTCCGGCCGGGCGATAGAGCTTAAACAAAAGCAGGCCGTTACGCATTTAGCGACAATCTTTGATAACCTTCGCACGGCAAAGAAAAAGATAGCGTATCAGCTATGGGGCAGCCGCGGACACAAAGGGATTATTCCGCAGTATTATACTGACGATAAAGTATACCGCGTGCAGGGGCAGAACGGGCAGCAGTTTATACGCGTGAATCAGCAGATTGTTCAGCAGGACCCGTTGGGCCGTGTGATTCATCAGACGCTTAACGATTTATCGCAGGGCGAGTTTGACATTGTCATCGCAGATACGCAGGCCAGCACGACGCAGCGGCAAGCACAAATGTGGAGCCTTGTGGACGCCGTGCAAAAGCTCGGTATTCCCGGCAATCTTGTTTTCGACGTTATTCTTGATTTGTCCGACTTGCCGGATAAAGAGACGATTAAGCAACGTTGGCAGCAGCAACAACAGCAGCAGGCGCAGCAGGCCCAGGCAGCGCAGCAAGCGCAGATGCAGCTTGAAATGATTAAAAACCAAAATATGTCGCAGTCCATTAATTACAAGGACGCGCCTCTTCCGGTACAGCTGGCGATTGCGGCCAAGCAGGGGCTGATTGACCCGCAGATTGCGCAGTATGCCGTCAACGTCTTCGTGCAAAACATGTTCCCGCAGCTGGCGGCGCAAATGCAGCAGCAACAAGCACAGCAGCAGGCGGCTCAGCAAGCACAAGCGCAGGCTCAGCAGCAAATGCAGGCACAGGCGCAAGTACAAGCGCAGCAGCAACAGCAAGCCCAGCAACGGGCGCAGCAGCAGGCGCGGCCGCTTACCGATGCGGCGGCAAGAAGCGTTATGGCCGGTACGACGCCGGCAGTATAAATAAAAAGGAGTGAATCAAATGGTAAGAAAAAAAGCAGAAGAAGTAGTTGTAGAAACATTAGAATCGACAATCGCAGGCGATGAGACGATTATTCCGGATAAAGGCGCAGAAATCTCTGAACCGGTATATAACAAAGCTACCTTACAAGAGGCATTAATCATCGTCGGAATGCAGCTTTGCAACGATGCCAAAAATCATTGTGCGCCGCCTCATGACGGAGAAATTAAGCGCATTCACGCGGCGATTGAAATTTATAACAGCATTAAATAACTACGGTAAAACGGCGCTGTATCAGCGTCTTTTTATATACTCATTTCGCGTCGACGGCGATACGGTCGCTATTCCGCCAATGTAGGCGTTAAACACAAAGGAGTACAGACATGAAAGATGTAACGATGGATTTACAGTTATTTGCAGTTGATAATGCGGCGGAAGTACAGGTCAATGATACATCTTCCGCAGATACGCCGTCAGCCTCGGAAGCGAGCGCAGAATCCGTGACAATTCCGGCGGAGCTTGACGGCATTTCGGAAGACATTGCTAAAAGCATCATGGAAGAAGCTGGCATGAGTACGGAACCGGAGGATGAAGAAGGAGAAATGCATGACGACGGTACGCAGCCGTCTGCATCCGCTGACGCTGACAGCGATACCAAACACGTAGCGGACGACGACGTATTAGACATGCCCAAAACATCCATTCCGTATCCTCGCTTTAAGCAGCTTAACGACAAGCTGAAAGCCGCGGAAGCTGAGCTTGAAAAGCTGCGTAAAGAGCAGCCCGCTAACCCTTCCGGATCGTCGCCGACACAACCGGCCGCTGCGACGCCGAAGCCTGCGCCGGCTATGCTGCAGCAAGAACCCGTTACGGCAGGCTTTAAGTTGACTGCTGATGTCGCGGCAAAAATCGAAGAGTACGCAAAGCAGGAAGCCATGCGCATGAGCGGGCTTAGTAAGGAAGATTTAGATAATTTGGCTTATGCAGATGACGACGATCCGAATAAGGTACGGTGGACGACGGCGCTGACTTTATCCCGCAATGCGATTACCAACTCAGTAATACAGGCGGCGCAGGTACAACAGCAGCGTCAACAGGCGTTTATTCAGCAGCATCAGGCGATGATTAACGACTTTAATACGTTTACGTCCGAGCAGATGAAGGATAAAAACTTTGAAAACATCCGCAACTTTGCGATTGACGAGTATTATAAAACAAAGTCGCCGATGGAGCAGCAGATTATCAACGCCGCCTGGGAACGGGTACAGCGCAATACGGCGTCGCCTGCAGAATATCTGACAGTCGTTAATTATTTCAAGGAAGCAAAAGCGGCGTATGCCGGTAAAAGCGGCGCGCCGTCGCCGGTCAAAGAATCGGCCGGCGCATCATTAAGTAAAGCAAAGAAAAAAGTCGCCGAGGCAAATAAGCTGCCCCGGTCGCAGCAAATTGAAGGCTCTGCGGCAACGGACGGAAAAGCCGTTACCGTCGAATCGCTGCAGCATCTGCTGGATACGACGCCGTGGGATAAAATCCCTGATGAGTACAAGCAAATGCTGCTGAGCGGCTCTATTCAACAGTAGAAAGGACAGATAACGAATGGCAGTAACAAAAATTCCTCAGAATTTAGTCGAAAAGGCGTGGGCGAAAGAAACATGGACCGCCGCGCTGAACAATATCTTTTTTGCGAAATTTATGGGAACCTCGCCGGAAAACATTATCCAGCTGAATGAACAGCTTACAAAGCAGGCCGGCGATTCCATTACATTTAAGCTTTTGATGAAATTAAAAGGCGCGGGCATTACCGGGGATAACACGCTGGAAGGCAACGAAGAAGCCATGCAGTACAGGGACTTTACCGTATCGATCGACCAAATCCGCAACGCCGTCCGGATTGCTGGTAAGATGGAAGAACAGAAGACGTCTGCGAACATGCGGAAAGACGCGAAAACGGCGCTGTCGAACTGGCTGACAGAATACATTGACGGACAGTTCTTTACAAAACTGACAGCGTCTCCGACTTCCGACCGCGTCGTATATGCCGGCGGTAAAACGGCAGAAAACGCAATTACCGCGACGGACGTATTCAATACGGACCTTATCGGCAAAGCGAAACGTATCGCCATGACCGATACAAACGCTAAAATTCGCCCGGTATCCGTGAAAGGCAAGAAATACTATGTCATGATTATCGACCCGTGGCAGGCGCGCGACCTGCGCGATGACGAAAAATGGCTGCAGGCGCAGCAGCACGCCAATATCCGTGGCGAAGATAACCCTATCTTTACAGGGGCGCTCGGCATTTATGAAGGCGTCGTCATTCATGAAAATGAACAGATTCCCCGCACCGAAACAGGTTCCGGTTCTGATTCGAAAGTAAAAGTCGGACATGCGCTATTTCTTGGCGCGCAGGCCGGCGTACTGGCGGCAGGAACGGAACCGACGTGGCAGGAAGACGATTTTGACTATCACAACCAGAAGGGCTTCGCAATTGGCCGTATTATGGGTATTGCAAAGACGCAGTACAAGTTTGACGGTTCTACGTTGTCTGATTTCGGCTGCATCAATGTGCTGACTTCTTCTACAGACGACTAATCATGATGTGGGCAGGCGTTCTTTTTGCAGAGCGCCTGCTTTTTATGTAAGGAGCAATATATGTTAGCAGTAACAGATTTAATCACGCGGATACGCAATGCCGCGCACGACGAACAGAAAACTGGTTATACGGACGATATACTGCTGGGATATATCAACGACGGCGTGCGCATATTCCGGCGTATGATTATGGAAAACGCGCCGATGATACTGGCTGAAGAAAAAGCCGGCATGCTGAAAAGCGGCGAAACCAGCGTGACGTTTGACAGCAACGTATCGCAGATTTTGCGAGTATTGCTGGATCAGGAGCAAATCGCAATGGTATCGGTTTTGGATATTGATTATACCAATGTAACTGGGATTCCCGACTGCTGTTATCTTCTGGGATTCAAGACGCTTAAATTTTTTCCGGTAGATTCTGTAGATCATCAGTATGAGATTACATACATTCCGGACATGCAGCTTCTAACGCTGACAGATTCGTCGCCGTTCAGCAATGATTTAGACGATTTGTTATTTGAGTATGCTGTCATTCGTGCTTCTATATCCAATTCGTATGATATGTCCCAGGAAAATGTAGTCCTCAATACAATGATGGCGCAGGCCGAGCAGCTTATCCGCAGCCTGAATCCGATGAAAGTCGAGTCGGAAAGCTACTGGGACGACTATCCGAAGTTTACGGAAGGCGCCTGGAATCATAATCATATGTACCGTGTAAGGCGGTGATATACAATGCTCTTATCGACGAAACATGCGAATCAGCAGACTATACAGCTGTATGACTTCTCCGGCGGCCTGAATACGTCCAATGCCGAAGAGATGATCGGGCAAAACGAACTGTCTAAAGCGGTAAATGTCGAGATTGACCCGAGTACAAGACTGTTACGGACCGTCCAAGGGACGAAGCGTATTTTTACTTCTGAAAACAAGTCGTTCACTGATTTTGCTTATTCCGTCATTGCCGATTTGTTTTTGATTGTGGACGCGGATAAAAACGTATATACGCTGAAACGGGACGGGACGGATTTTACGCAAGTAGGAACGCTTGCCGGAAGCGCGCTTCCCTGCTTTGCGGACTGGGAAGACGGCATGATGATTATGTCCGGCGGTAAGCCGCAGTATTATCACGACGGGACGCTGGAAACGATTACGGACTCCGAAGAAGAGGCGGAAGAGTCGGAAACCAATAAAGTACCGAATGGGACAGGCGTGTTTGTCAAAGACGGCCGGATTTATACGTATCATGACGATATTCTGCGGGCAAGCGCTATTGGCGACGAGCATAACTGGAAGGATGACTCTAACGACGAAAGTTCGGCCAAGTGGCTGGAAGTCGGGTATAAAGACGGCGGACGCATAGTCGGCATATGCAACCTGTCGCAGGACATCCTGATTTTCAAGAGCAATGGACACGCATACCGATTGAGCGGCACATACCCGAACTGGACGCTGGCGGAAATTGGCCGCAACATCGACGTACGCAGCGAGGGAAGCTGCTGCGCTTTGGCAAATAGCGCGATTGCACTGGGAAGAAATACGATGCAGGCCATTACGACGACCCAGACATACGGAGATATGCGTGCCGACGATATTGCCCTCAAAGTACGCAGCAATATTGCCGGGATGCCGGTAAGAGTTAAAGTACGGTATGTCCCGTATCTGAATCAGATATGGATGCTTGCGGGGCTGAAAACGTTTTTATTTTTCGATGCGAACTGCAACGGCTTTTTTCAGCGTCAGTACAACACGGCTGCCATTGATGTAGTGAATATAGGTACAGATATTTACGTTTTGAAAAAAGACGGCGTATGTAAGTTGGTTAATGATGAACTCAATGACGATGAATATTATTTAGCGTGGGCATTTCGTACAAAAGCGTTTCTGTCGCATAATCAGTATCTGATAAAACGAGTGATAGCAGATATTACGCCGTATTCCGAAAACAAATGCGGTTGCGAATTTATGATAGGCAAGGTGATGCTTGCGGCGAATATGCCGTCTTCCGCTAATTGTATATATCATAATTACGATTATATTTTCGGCAATCATCAGCAACTATATTTAATTCCGCAAGACGATTTATATGTTAATAGCGAGGAAATATATAGCAACAGGGAGCATATCTATGGCAATGAAATGTATTTGGTAAACGCTACGGTACGCAGAGCGGATTTACGGTGCGTTGACAGAGAAAAAATTATACGAGTTAAAGCTGCAGGATATGGCGGACAAATTTTATTTAATACGCTTATGTTTGATATTGCGGAGGTGTAATGATGGCAGACTATCAAGAGAAATATCCATTGGACTATCGTATCGGCGGAGATACGGTCGATGATTTTGCGCAAAAATATATGAAAGAGATACCGCGCATATACCAATTTTTAAATAATGTTCGAGGATTAAATAACGCAGGAACAGAGCAAGTCGAGCCGACAAAATATCAACTGAAAGCTGAAGATGATAAACTGTATATCCGAAACAAGGAAAATACGGATTGGATATATTTAGGGAAAATCGCAGAATGTTTTGGCTTTACTTCTTCGGCGGACAATGCTTTTTTAACCGAAAATGATATTGCAACAACGGTTAATGAAGCTAATAAGCTACTACGTACCAATGCGAGCGGCTTGCTTGATGCAAGTATTACCGGCAACGCGGCAAAAATCGCTGAAAAAATTATTGAAACAGATGGGTTATCTGATGGGGATATCCTTGTTTATCGGGTGTCGTCTGGTAAATTTGTTAATGAATCCAAAGGTACTATTGGTGCGGGTAAAGAATTAATCATTCAAACCAATGGGCAAACGATAGGAACATATTCCGGAGATGTCAATACCACCATTGATATTCCGGGTATTTCAACTTTACAAAGAAACAAGGCATACAGTGAAGGAGAAATTGCATATAGCTCTAAGTTGCCGTCCTATCTGCGCTTGGAGTGCGTCACGGCAGGCACGACGGGAGATAGCGAGCCTGATTTTAGTACCCCCCCCCATGGACAGTAGAATAGGATTGTGCATTGTAGATGGTACGGTCACATGGATAGTCGACGACGTGCGGGACGGTACGCCAGTAGGCAGCGTACGGGGCAGCTTATATCTGCCGAAGGGGTACATCAAAGCCAACGGAGCTACCGTCAATCGTGCGGACTATCCGAGACTTGTTAAATTTATTGAGACAAACAATTTATGGACGGATGATACGGCAGGAAACTTAGGGCTATTTGGTAAAGGCGACGAGAGTACGACATTTGTGTTACCTAATTATTCCCAGCGTTATGTGCAGTATAAAGATGAGAGCGGCAAGACAATTGCTTCTGGATTACCTAACATAACTGGGGACTTTTTCGCAGATGATAGTAATTCACTATTTTGGACGGGCACCAAAAGCGCTAACGGTGCATTTAATACGCTTGGGACGCAATTAAATGTATTTACAGGGACTGATGTTGTGGTATCACATACAACATATGCAATACAATTTAATGCAAAAAATAGTAATGCGCAATATGGGGCATCTGATGTTGTACAGCCGCCGTCAATTTCCCTTATGCCGATCATCCGTTACTAATAACGGAATGGAGTGATACGAATGACAATACAAGCAGGACAATATGTAACAGACGGCACGGCGGTGTTTATTTTAGACGATATACGGGACGGACACAGGGTAGGAGACATTGTGTTTAGGCCTGTATTGCACGACGGTTTTATTAAAGCAAATGGAGCGACAGTAAAAGCCAGCGAGTACCCACGGCTGCTTAAATTTGCGCAGGACAATAATTTACTGGTAGAAAGCGATGCATGGAATAGTAATAAATCCATGTACGCCTATGATTCCAATGCAGATACGCTTAAAGTTCCCGATGCGCAGGGCAGGGTATTACAGGGAACAGCTAATGCGATGAAAAGTGTTGAAGCAGGGCTGCCAAACATCACAGGAAGAGGATTGACTGGTACCATATACATCGACTGGGAACGTAATAACGGAGCTATAACTATGGCATCAGAAGGAGGTTTTATAAAGAGGGCACCACAAGATGGTACGGATTGGGGTGCTGGACGATTAAATTTTGATGCATCAGACAGCAACGCTATATATGGTGCCTCAAATACGGTACAGCCCCCTGCGTTAGCATTAATCCCGCAAATTAAATATTAAGAGGTGATACAAGATGGATAAAAGCGAAACCAAAGTCGTATACACATACGACGACAATAAAATATATCAGGGTCAAAAGATATTAGACTTGACAGACCGCAGTCCTATATCAGGAGCATGGCAGATACCGGCAGGATGCGTAGAATCTGAGCCGCCCGCAGATAAAGACGGGTTTGACATTATCTGGAATGGCACGTCATGGACGTATCATGAAAAAACTGCAGAACCGGAAACGCCGGCTATGGAAATGACGGATACGGAGTCTAATGCAGAGGTCCAGTTGCAACTAAACGCCAATGCGGCCAAGCAGCAATTACAGCAGAAAGCCGTCAATGCGATGATGATTCAGCTTGCAGGCGGCGATACGTCGCAGATACAGGCCGAATATCAGAATGCATTGGAAACTATGAGCGATGATGTAGCGGCGCAGATTCCCGATGTGTTCCCCGCTTGGGCGGTAAACCGACAGTATAAAAAGGATGCGAAGCTGAATTACAATAACGTATTGTACAAGGTCCTGCAGACGCATACATCGGATTTAGCGCACGTACCGGACACGTCTTCCGAGTTATATACGCCGGTTTAAGTGGGAAGGGGAAACCTCTATGAGCGATATGAGCTTTACCGACTTAATGAACCTGATAAATGCGCCGCAACATAAGCAGTCAGATAATTTTATTGGCAGTCTTGCAAGGATGGTAGTCAATAACGCAATGCCGGAAGACGTCCGAACGGCTCTCGGGAATTATCAGGCAGCTCCGGACAGCTTGTCGGCGCGCCAGGGCGTGTTTTCCGCCTTGTATCAGGATAATCCGAATTTTGCCGCAGGTCTTGCCGGGAAGTATGGCGATTACGATTCCTTAGCCAATACGGTATGGAACAACTATCTCAGCCAATCGCCGGAAGCCGGTGAATTATTGAAAGGATTAAACCGTCTGCAGTCGAACCAATCCTCGCAGCAGCAACAGAATAACGGAGCTGGTGTGTTGGCAATACTAAACAGGTAGGGATAAGTATATGAAAAAAAGAACGCTCGAAGAATGGATTGCTATTTACAACAAAAAGACCGGAGACAAGTTTGTACACGACAAGCGGTACAAACTTTTTTATTTCCCCGAACGCGGATTTTGCGAGCTGCGAATTGATACGGAAAAAGAAATGGTCGTCGCATATCAGCTATGCGGCGATATTCTGTTTTGGCGGCATGTCATGGAAATATTCGCGCAGTCTTTAGGGTATCATATTTGTGCGACCTATTGCATATGTCCGATCTTGCCGTATTTGCGGCTTATCCGCTGCCGTATTGCGGACAGGGAATATACCGCCGACGGCATCCGCTATTATTGCGTTGAAAAGTATACGGGGCAAAGGCTTATAGCGTCTCCATCAGCAATTATAAGTCGCGGCGGCGTGCAGGAATATTACATTACATGGACGATCTGAGAAAGGAGAGGGACATGAAGAGCAAAATAGTTATCCCGTTCGCGATTAATCTAATGCAGCATAAAGGCGGCGGGAGTACGACAGTCAATAATACGACGACATACACGCCGACGGAATACGAGCTGCAGCTGCAGAAGTCGCAGGCGGACTATGCCGACGCCGTAGCGCCGAACGCGCTGTGGCTCAACGACACGGCAAGAAACGTGCTGGCGAATAGCTTAGGGGCCGTGCAGGTCGATTTTAATAACTTGAATCAGACGGCTCAAAATCAAATCAACAGCGCGAATCAAGGTCTGGCGGGGCTGCAGAACGGGCAGTTGCCACAATCATATTTAGACAACATGACGGCGGCCGTACAAAGCGGCGTACAAAATTCGTATGGACAGCTGTTGAATAATGCGGCGGCAAACGGCGTGCTAAATAGCTCTGTGACAAGTCAGGGATTAAATGACATTTCACAAAACGTCGCCGATACGATGGCAAATAGCTTCACAAGTAATATTGGCACGTTATCGAACTTGTATAACAATCAAATCGGCAACGCTACGGCCGGCATTACGACGGCAGCGGCAGCGCAGGAAGCGGCGCAGAATCCGGCGCTAAATTTGTGGAATGCGTCCCTTGGGTTAAACGGAGCAACCACAGGAGCCCTTGCGGCAGCGGCAGGAAAAGGCACGACGTCAAGTTCCCAGACACAGACAACCAGCGGCGGCGGTCTTCTCAGCGGCCTGCTTGGCGGATTGTAGGAAGGAGTGAGTCAGTATGGCTTTATGGCAGCAGAATCAACTTGCGGATCGGGCTGATACAACAAAAAATCCGCAGTTTCAAAATATCCAGAATATGATATATGCCGGGCGAATGGATCCGGAAACGGCGTTAGGGTATACGATTGGCCGTTTTTTATCCAGCCGGTATAATCGTTGGGCAGAAAATCAAGCGGAAGAAAAAGCAAAAGAGTACCAGACATTACAAAATGATATTCAAAATAATACGCTGACAACACCGGATGGGAATGTGCTAGATCGTAACCTTATGTATGGTAACCAGTTCAATAATCCGGGTATTCAAGGCGGAACAAGCGCAGGGACGACGGCCATTGATAGTTCGATGGCAAATGCGGCAGGCATTGGCGCTTCGAATCAATTACTGGGAAATGGACTGGGGAATGGAACCGCGCAAGGAACAGCACAACAGATGGCTGACAGCGCTGTACAGCAAGTAGCGCAGCCCGCTGTTGACGCGGCAAACGCCGTAGGGAAAAATGTTGAAGATAGTACGGGAGCCCTAAGCACGGCAGGCGGATTATTAACCGGTTTAAATGGGGCGCAATCATTAGTAAACCTTGGCGAAGGAAACGCTAACTTGGGCGATTTGTTTAACATATACCGCATGGCAACTTTTTTTGATCCAGCCGCCACCGGCGAGAACGGCACGGCGGCTAGTGAAGAAAGTACTGAACGGAAGAAGGGGCCGCAGTATGTCGCAGGTAGTAATATTCCCGGAATGATAGAAGCGGGGAATATTGATATTGCAAACCGCCCGGTAGTACGAAATCCGGACGGAAGCATATCCACGGTACGCTCTATTACTGTTGAAGCCGATGGTAAATACGTTGTTTTACCTACTATTGACCCAGAGGGAAATAATTTAACGCCTGACCAGGCTTGGGACCGGTTTGTACGGACTCATGAAAACTTAGGCGTATTCGATAGTCAGCAGGCGGCAGACAATTATGCGCAATCGCTGCATACGCAACAGGAGCAGATGTATGTACCCAATGATGCCGCGTCTAATGCCGGAGAGGACTTGTCCTTCCTTGGACGCGGCGTAGATATTCGCGATTTGGCAGGAACGGCGATGGAAGGGCTGCAAACGGAACCCACGCCGCTTGATTATCAGGGGCGTCAATTAGCTAATGAGCTAATAGCTTATAAGCAGGCTTATGACATAGCTAAGAGCCAAAATAACGAGCAAGGAATGCAGCAGGCTATAAACGGAGCCAACGCGATTAGACAGCAAGCTGGTCAAATGGGGATAGATTTATCGCCCTATGATGCAGGGAGAACATTAGCTCAGGCACAAGAAGCGTTCATGTCTGATACGAACCGTGGAATACGAAATATTTTGCAGCGAGATAGAACGAGCGATGAATATTATAACGATGTATATAATCATCTTCGGGAAAATGGTATTCCCAGGGATTTGGCCCAACAGGTTGCTGCTAGGCAAGCAGGGCAATATCAGGCGCAACGTGTAACGCGTCTAAATGATGCGCTTGTGCAGTATGGTATAGACCCATCAAACTACACATTGAATGATTACGGCACAATGATTCTCATGCGTATGCAGCAGGAAGACCCGAATGCGGCCAGTGGTTTGTCACGGATGTATGGACTTCCTGCTGACTTAGCCCGCGAAGTCATACAAATGAACGTGGCAAATAATAATGCGAGAAATAGCTTGAATAATGCCATGACTACGAACGAACAGCGATACCGTTTGAATCGGCAGCAAGCTCAAGATGAGGCGCAATTAAAGGCGCAGTTAGCAGCATATCAAAATGAATTAGACCAACAAAATATTGCGTATCGGTACAATGTAGCTATTCAATATGGGCTACCGGCTGAACAGGCGCGTGAATTTGCGTTAACTGGCAAAATTAGCAGCGGAAAAAAGGGAGGTACTAATAGCGGTAATGGTAGAAGCCAATCCTCTTCTACGGCAGATGCCAGAGCTATTATAGAAATGGCAAATAAATGGGATGAAGATCATCCGGGCCAGGAATGGGCTAATCCATACAGGCAAGATGCGGCAAATGCCGAACAAGCTATCCATAATGCATATGACAACACGTTCAGCTCATATTTAGATGAAAATGGAGAGATTACGGATGCCAGAACGGCATACAGTGCGGGTACGTGGTTGTTGGAAAACAATGCCAAAAATAATTACCCAGCAAACCAACAAGAAATGGAAGCTGTTATTAGAAAACAAATTCCTCGTTTTGCTGATGCGTTGATTCAGCAGTGGAGAAATGATGGAACGCTGGCAAAATATAGTGCGTAACTCCAAAGGAGATATACCATGAATGAATTTCAAAAGATTTTATTGGGGGCAGGCGTAGACCCGTATAAAAAAGAGCGAGAAGCGCAACAACCGCGGCAAGAAGAATCTAAAGGCCTTCTTGCCGGGTTGGGTAATATGCAAGAAAAATTTGCTGGATATGAGGCGAGCGACGCTGATAAGTCGGCAGGGGAACAAGTTATCCAGAAGTGGATGGATGAAAGTAAGGATAGTTATGTTAATCAAGCAGCATTGAATGCTGCTACTGGGGCAATGAATGTTGCTGCCGGTTTTTCATCAGCGTTTGGAAACGATACCTTATCAGATGCCGTAGAAAAATATCAACAAATGCAGCCTCGTCGTCCAGAGTTTGATTACACTGGTTCGGAGTACTGGACGAGTCCTCAAGGTGCTTGGGCAGATCTTTGGCAGGGATTAGGATCGAGTGTTCCGATGCTTGGAGCCGGCGCACTGGTTCCCGAAGCAGTTGCTGTTCGCGGTGCTGGATTATTGGGAAACGGTCTTGGTCGTGTAGGTCTTGGCAGGATTGCTAATAGTAATGCTGGAAGAAAGATATTGGACGACATCGTTCGCGGTGTCCCCGGTGCATTTATTGATTCCGGGTCAGAATACGGCAGCGTTGCAAATGATTTACGCAAGCAAGGTGACGATAATGCGGCTATCCACGCATTGCCCGTATTAGGTGCTAACCTTGCGTTAAACCTGTTTACGACACCTGTGGAATATGCCTTGATGAAAGGTGCAGGATCTCGTATTTTCAGTCCTAAAGCAGGTGAAGGCATCGCGAAAAGGGTCGGCATGGCCGTGCCTCGTGCTATTCCGGGTATCGCTGCTAGTACTGCTATCGAAGGGCCGCAGGAATTATTGCAGGAAACTATTTCTGGAATTGCGAAGGGCGAGCAAGTAGGAAATCCACTGAATCCGTATTCGTGGACCCCGGAACAGCTGCAATCCTTTGTAGCCGGGGCAGTAGGCGGCGCCGGAATGGCAGCTCCAGGAAATATTGTTGGAGGGTTGCGTAGTCCTGGAGAGATTATAGAAGAATCTATTCGTGATAATGCTCCGGCGGCTGACTCTGGCAATGTAAATACGGGCCTGAAAACGCCGGAAGAAATTATCCGTGATTCCATGCCGACGCAACAGATGCAAGAAGATGAACCGGGCACATCGCAAGGCGTTTCTTCGTCCGCTTCGGCTCAGCCGACAATGCAAACAAATGGTAATGAATACCAAGCGGCCATTGTACAAGCAGCTCAGCAATATAATATTCCGACTAATATTGCACTCGGCATAGCTGCGCGCGAGACGGGCGGCGACGATGTGAACGCTATAAACATGTCCGAAAACGGCGGACTTATGCAAATTACGGAAGAATCGGCCCGGGATTACGGTATTAATGAAAAGTATCAGAACTGGCGTACTGATCCGAAGCAAAACGCATTGGCCGGTATGGACATATTGTCTCAGAAAATTAAAGAAAATAACGGCGATGTGTGGGCTGGCGTACGCGCATACAATGGCGCAGGTCCGCAAGCTGACGCATATTTGGAACAAGTGCGGCAGAATGCGCAGAATCTGGGCGGCATGCATGATACAAATACTGGCTTCAGTACGTATAACCTGCCGACACAAGGAGCAGATATTGACGAACAGATTACGCGCCTTACGCCGGAACTTCGCGCTGCGTTGCCTGCGATCGGCGGCATATTAAACGATATGGGACTGGCTCAAGGTTCAGCTATTTCATCGGCGGCCCGCTCGGCAGAACATAACGCTGAAGTTGGTGGGGCAGAAGGATCGTATCATATTGACAGCGGAAACGGAGGGAATGCCGTTGATATTGTTTTGCCGGAGGGTACGTCGCAGGAGCAGGCCGAAGCTGTCGCAGAACGTTTCCAGCAAACGGGAGCTTTTGAAGAAGTATTATTTCACGATGCCGGAAGCGGATATCATTTGCACTTAGGCGGTTATAAAGGCGGATTAAATGGACGCGCCATGAATACGGAAACAAATACGGTGCCTTCCTTCCAAGATGATTTGCAGAAATTTGAAGATGCGGAAATTCCGGATTTTGCCAGCTCGATGAAAAACACGACCACGAATGCCGAAGAATATGATTTGTTCGACAACATGTTTACTTCCGACCGCAAAGGCCGCGATAAGTTCGTCAACACGCCGGAGAACCGTCGTATGATACGGGAACGGTATCAGGACGCGTTGGAAGAAGCAGCGCTTCACCGTATGGCAAACGACGTGCTGGAACGACCGGCAGGCCGTCTTGATTCCACAGCAGCGACGAACTTATCAAATGCCGTAAAGACGGGCGATGCAGGGGCAATCAGGAAGATTCTTACTAATATGTACGACGTCAATAACCGAAATCTTACGCAGGCGGAAGCCCGTCAAGGCCGTGACTTGCCGGTGGAACAGATGTCGCAGCGCATCCGAACGTATTTGGACAATACTGCGCTGGAAGATATTGGGGAAGAACGGTACAATTCTTTGTATGATGCGCTGAGAAGCGGCGACGATACGGCGCTTCGAGAGGCGTATCAGGCTATTCAATCCAGACAGGGAGGTATAACGAATGCGGGTACGGGCACGAGTATCAATACGGCGCGGCCGGCCGAAGGTATTCAGAATCAAAATGGATCTGCCGTTCCTCAAGGCGGCGAAGGCGCGGCAGAACAAGGTCAAGCAATTGCCGGTCAAGGCAGTCAGACAGCAGACCTTTTAAACCGGAATCGGCAGGCTATCAGTCAGCGGCCTACGGGCATAACAGAAACTATGCGTGCTGATGATCCGAACGTGCAATTTACAGGTCAATACCGGCTGGTATCGGCGGATGACCTGACCACTTCGGACAGCGCCGGCTATCCGCAGCAGTATCAGCCTCGTAATCGTAACCGTGCGGCTATGCGGGCGCAGGTCGCTAACATGACAAACAATCTCAATCCCTCTGCGGTCGTAGACGCAACCGGCAACGTGAATCTGGGCGCTCCGGTCATTGACGAAAGCGGCGTCGTGCTCAACGGCAACGGCCGCACAATGGCAATCCGGCAAGCGTATCAGCGCAATGGACGGTCGGCGCAGAACTACAAGCAGTATCTGAAAGCGCACGCCGATGCGTTCGGTATGACGCCGGATATGATTGACAGTATCGAAAATCCGGTACTGGTACGTCAGGTAGGAAGCGACGCTCCCATTACGGACATCATTCACAGTACGGCTGGCGGCGCGGATATGAGCGCCGGCGAACAGGCCAAAAGCGACGCGGGAAAAATTAAAAAGACGACGCTCGACTTGTATAACGCAGAATCCCAAAGCCTTACATCGGCTGGGAACCGTGAATTTGTCAAAGCAGTATTGCGGGATATATCGACCGGCCGGGATGCGAACCGCATGTATACGGAAAATGGGCAGTTCAGCAGCGACGCTATCCGCCGCGTGCAGAACGCTATTTTTGCAAAGGCGTACGGTGACGACCATTTATTGAACCAGTTGTCGGAAAGCAACGATAATAATATCCGCAATATCATCAGCGCGATGCTCAAGGCTGCGCCGACGGTAGCGAAAATAAACCATGGTATTCAGCAGAACGAGTATTATCCCTATCCCATATCTCAGGTCATATCAGACGCAGCGAAGACGATTACCTCTTTACGCGAGCAGGGGAAAGAAGTACAATTTTATTTAAACGAAACCTCTTTATTTGGAGAATCGTTCCGAAATCCCAGCAGCGTCAAGGACGTCATGACCTTTTTTGACCAGAACAAGCGCAATTCGCGGAAGATTTACGAATTTATCGACCGGCTTTGCGAACGCGTCATAGGGCAGGGGAACCCGCGGCAGCAGTCGTTATTGCCTGCGCCTCGTCCGAAGCTGAACGAGATTATGAATCAGACGATAGGAGAGATGAATGATGGATTACGATCATTATTTGAGTCCGGAAGAACTCACGAGGCTGCAGAAGCAGGCGAAAACGTCGGACGAATGGCCGATGGGGTTCTGCAAGGTACGCCCGGAAATACGGGAACTGTTCAGGAAGCAGGACGAAGAAATGGCACGGAAGAAGCGCGAAGCGCAGAACAAGTAACGGCCGCGCAGGAATCGGCGCCGTCCGAGCCGATTACGAACCGCCCGACAGTCAAAGAATCGGAAATCGAGGTCAGCGATGAGAAAGCCGGCGACATCGAAGCTTTGCGGCAGGCATTGGCCCGTAAAGGGGAAGCTGTTTTTAATGTTGAAGACTATGAAAAAGCTCTCCAGGAACAGGGGGATAGCTATACCGTCTCCGATTACGCCAAGGATTGGATGAAACAAAAATTCCCGAACGTAGCAAGAGACAACGAAGCATACCGTGAAATAGAGCGGCTTGTCGCTGAACAGATGCAGGCTGCCATAGCGCAGGAAAGCCAAGGGGCGGCAAGCACACGTGCCGCACTGGACTGGGTGTTGAATGAGGATAAAGCCCCTATGAGTGTAGTCGAAGCGTACAAGGCCCATGTAGAGGCGGTCCTCAACGACGTCGAACGCGGCAATATGTCTGCGCAGGAAGCCCAAACGGAAATACGGGATTCTTTCCGGGGCGTGCGAAAATCCTCTTCGTGGGATACGATTCAAGGTATGGACTTTATGTATAATCAAGTACTTACTGCAAGTGAAAAGGCTCATAAGGAGCTTCAAGGGAGGATTGCAAGCCAATCTGCAGAAATTAAAAAAGCCGCCGATGAAGGCGACACAGTTAATGAAGAAAATAAAAAGGACGCATTGGTATCTCAGGAACCAGAATCCTCAAATGAGGCCCTCGGCACTCCTGCCGTCAATGCGTCTTTATCTACCGCTAATGTAGCACAGACGCAAGGTGAAGTCAATGAAACGACGGCTTCCTCTAAAGGAAATGCTCAAGATGTGAATGACATAAGAGATTCTTTTGCACTTCGCGTATTATATGCCGCAGATCCTAGCCAACGTGGTGGATACGGGTTAAAATGGAAGAAGAAAAAGGCGAATAACCTGTTACAAAAATATGATTTAGGACCGTATGAAGCTGACGGAAAGTATTACGTCAAGCTGACGTCCAAAGATACTTCGGCAGTTGACCTTCCGGACATCGAAGTACCCAAATCTGAATATGATTACGTCATGAATCTGACTGGTAAAAATGAAGGAGGTAATTCAAATGCCATTGCTGACAGCGCCGGCGCCGTGGCTGCACGACCTAGCGAAAGGACCCATCAAAACGAACTGGGGGAAACTGCTGAAAGCGGACGACCCGGTAGAAGCGATGGACAAGGAGTATCATCGTCTGACGAAAGAAGGACACAGCCTGTGGGCGACGTCGGCGTATCTGGACGTGGGCCTGCTGCTGGCGGAACGGCTGGCGATAGCCGAGTACAAACTCAAGAATCCAATGATAACGCCCGTAGCACCGGAAGTCCTAAGCTATCAGGAGGCGTTAGAGCTGGCCTTGAAGGAGTACCAGCTGATGAGCAGAGAAGACCTGCAGATATTGTTAAATCTGCTGCAGACGGACGAGCTGATGAAGCCAATAGAATAATCGAAGAACAGCAGAAAAAAGCCAAAGATGCCAAGCGCATAGCTGAAATTAGAAAGGAAGTCCCTGTCCTGCTGCCGGAACAGGCCGACGACGTATTGTTTGCCGAAAAGCGGTTATTTGACAATGATAAAAACGGCGTCCTCTTTACCAATGGCACCGGGACGGGGAAAACCTTCTCCGGCATGGGTATCGTAAAGCGCATGTACGACAGAGGAAAGAAAAACATCCTCATTGTCGCGCCGGGTGATGGCATTATTCAGCAGTGGATTGACGCTGGGAAAGACCACTTCAACGTTCCTATTACTCCGCTGAAAAGTACTAAAGACGCCGGCAAAGGCGTATGCATTACGACGTACTCCAATTTAAGCCAGAATCATGCATTGGCAAGCCGTGACTGGGACTTATTGATCATGGACGAATCCCATACGCTGTCAAAGAACGAACAAGGGAATTCGACCAGTGCGTTACGGCAGTTCTGGGGATTGACGGTACATGATAACGGCTACCAGACGTGGTTTGAAGATACTCATCAGGATATAACCAATGCCCGCAAGGAAGCGCGTAAAGAATTAGATAAAGCCCAGAAAGAGAAAGATGCGGCGAAAGAAAAAGACGCGCAGCAGCGCTATGATGAAGCGGACCGCGTATATCAAAAAGCATATGAAGCAAGCGAACCAGACTACCAAGGGAAGAAACATCCCAAGGTAGTTTTTTTATCGGCAACTCCCTTTGCCTACATTAAGAACCTGCAGTATGCCGAAGGCTTTCTGTTTGAGTATCCTAAAAATAGAAACGGACAAAAAGACGCTAACCAATTCCTCATGGACCACTTCGGCTACCAGTATAAGAACGGTCATTTGGAACGGCCCGGCGTTGAAGTAGACGGATCGTTAATGGGCAAGCAGTTCCACGACCAGCTGGTACAAGAAGGAGCATTACACGGTAGGACGCTAGAAGTAGATGCCGACTACGACCGCGGTTTTATCCGGGTCAATAATGGCATTGGCAATAAGATCGATGAAGGCTTCACGTATCTAGCTCAAAATAGTAACAAGTACAGTGAACTGAATCAGTTTATCCAGAAGGAATTTGACTATATCCATAAGCGGCAACTACTGGAAGCCATCAAAGCGAAAGAAGCTGTTGAGCTGGTTAAACAATATGTAAAAAGAGGCAAAAAAGTTGTCGTCTTCCACGATTACAATGAAGGCGGGGGCATGAATCCGTTTAATTTGACGGAAGAATATGTTAGGAAAAAGCTGTCTGGTCAAAAGAATATCTGGTTGGCAAACCGCGTCGTAAGACAGCTGGAAGAATTCAAGAAGAAGCGGCCTGACCTGCTGGAGCTGGACCTAAATGAGCTGAAATCTCCCATTGAAACGTTCCAAAACGCATTTAATGCGGAAGAAGTCGGGTTTTATAATGGGCAAAATAAAAAGACACGTATAGCCGAAAAAGATGATTTTAATGACAACAACGGCAAGAAAAAGATTCTCGTCGTGCAGTCGAACGCAGGAGAGGCCGGTATTTCCCTGCACGATACGACGGGCAAGTATCAGCGCGTTCTTATCAACTTGGGGATGCCGACCCGCCCAACAGCGACGATTCAGATTGAAGGGCGCATCTACCGCGTAGGAAATAAGTCCAATGCTATTTTCCGTTATCTGAATACAGGAACCGTTATGGAAGGGGAAATGTTCTCTAAAATGGCAGAACGGTCTGGCATGGTGGAGGCTATCGCCATGGGGGAAAAGGCTAGGGCGCTGCAAGCGTCAATTAACGCGGCCTATGAAGAATCTCAGGAAGGCGACGGCTGGAAGAAGTATCTGCCGGGCAGCCCGACGGAAGGAACCGGCGGCAAAGCCATAGACTATGTAGACGACCAGCTTTCCACATACGACAAGGCCAAGGCCTTTTACTTTGCGACCCAAAAGAAGACGAGCAAAAATAAGTCTGCCGAAGGGACAGACTACTATGCGACGCCGGAGCCGCTGGGCCTAAAGATGGTAGAATGGGCCGACCCGAAGAGCGGCGAAAACATGATGGAACCATCGGCAGGACACGGAGCCATTGCCCGATGGATGCCGGATTACACGCGAAATACGGTAGTAGAACCGTCATATGTATTACAGCCGGCATTGCAGCGGAACGTCTCTAATGCCAATGTCGTAAATAGTAAATTTGAAGAACTGGACCTGCATAATAAATTCGGAAGCATTGTCATGAACCCGCCGTTTGGTTCTGGCGGTAAAAAGGCAGTTGAACATCTTGCAAAGGCGTTCCGGCATTTAAATGACGGAGGCCGTATCGTGGCAATTATTCCCGATGATACATCTACTGCTACGAAGAAGCGGTTTGAAAAATGGTTTTATGGTGATGAAACCGGCAAGACAAAAGCCGAACGCGACGGCGTAACAAACGGCATACTGCGTGCGACTATCCACCTTCCGGCAGTTACTTTTGAACGCGCTGACACGAATATAAGGACAAAAGTTATCATCATCGACCGCTATGACAGCCGCACCATGCGGGAAGCAGCAGCCGCAGATGTGGAAGAACTTACGATTGACGCCAAATCCATCAACGAACTGTTTGATCAAATCGAAAATCTGGATATGCCGTCGCGCATTGTTGCGGACGAACGTCAATACTCTATCGCCCAGAAGACGGACGAAGAGCTGCGCCGGTCTATCGACGAACTGAAAACGGAAATAAAAGAAGCCTTCCCCGGCGCAAAGAACGTCGAAGAAGGCTTAAACAGTTTGCGCTTTGAAATGCCGAACGGCGCAAAGATTACTGTCGATATGCGCAATCAGATTGTTGCGACGCAAGAAGAGCTGGACAGGGCCAAGCAGGAACACGGCTACAACGCAAGCGATAATGTCGTCGTCGAAGGTTTTGCCGAAACGCACGGCAAGGAAGCGTATATTACATTGTCCCAGGGAAGCCGTAAAGGCACGGGATTCCATGAAGCGTTCCATGTCGTTCGCTCCATGATGTTGACGGACAAAGAAAAAGCCGCCCTTGATAAGTACTACAAAGGCGATGAAGAAAAACAGGCCGACGCGTATGCCGCATGGGTAGAAGCCCGCAGGAACGGTCATGGCACATTGTTTGGCAAGTTGTGGCGTAAGGTTCAGGATGCGGTTAAAAAGCTGCAAGCTATCCTGACTCGGACAGAAAACGTGCATACTATTCTGCGTAAGATTGAGACCGGAGAGGTATGGAACCGCATACTAAATCGTCAAGAAGAAATACCGAACAAACCATTATATAAAATTCAACAACGAGTTCCCTTTGCAGATATTGAAAAACTTAGAAACTTTGTATCCGTAGCATTAAAAAACAAGGGAAAAAAGCTACGTGTAACACTGGGGAAAGTTTCTAAAGAAGAGGCGGCTGCTATCAAAAAAGCTACGGGTTTGGATGTGGAAGGTTATGTTCATATTTGGTCCAGCAATGATGTGCGGCATGTTTTCCGTCGGCATGGAGTGGGGAATGAAAATGAGGAAGATCAGATCGGTCTTACTCCGGAAGACATAGTAGAAGCCGTTCAGGTAATACAAAGCCCTCATAAAATAGAAATCGGCAGCCCGTCTAATGAAGGACTGCCGTCAATTCGGTATATAAAAAAACAGCCAGACGGTACGATTACCGTGGCTGAGGTGGTTCGCGATGCAAAGAAAACATTGTCGATAAAAACAATGTGGAAGAAGCATCCCGAAAAACATCATGCCGACAAGGGCCTTCTGGATACGTCCGAAACCGCTCCCGGGAAATCATCTTCCACTACATCTAATGTAGCACAGGAAGGTGCGACCGTCAATAACATGAATTCTGCAATCAAAAAAGATAGCTTGCCTACAAACACATCAAATGATGTGCAGAAATTCGGCAAGCTATCTTCTAATAGCCCCAGTGTAGCAGAGTCGCTAAAAAACGTCAACAAGGACAGAAAATATTCTGTTCGTGATGAACGCAGCGAGGTTGAAAAAGCTGCTGAAAACTACGTGGCTCCGGAAGATTTACTCCAAAAAGCGAGAGATATCGTACCCATCTACACAGGGGCGAAAGTGAATAAGCAGATGCCGGCATATAAACGCTATAACAACAAAGCCAGAGGAGGACTTATTAGCGCCCCCAATGCTAGTGAATTAGCATCTGTCGTAGCTATGCATGTTCATAATGTCCTTCGCATCAAAGGCGCCAATGTCGAATTGACCCGTTCTGTATTGCAGGAAGCTGAAAATGCAGATCCATACTTGCGGTTATTCGATAAGAACGGCAAGGATATTGGCTTGACTCCGGCCCAAGCGTTGCAGGAAGGTGTATCTATTTTTGGCAGATATTATTTTACCGATCCGGAATTGGCAAGAGAACGCTTCCCTGAATACCACAAGAAGTTCCAAGCGGCATTGAATAGCGATGAAACATTAAAAAATAAAGTAGAAGCGTTTCAAAGTGCCGTCGAACAGATGCAAAAGCAGGATGTGCTGTTGCGGGCCAGAGGGGGATTTGTTCGCAAGAACATGACACCCAGGACGTTTAGGGACCGCGTTGTAGATGGGCTGCGGGACTTTTATGGGCACTGGGTTGATGACACCGATCCTATCGGCAAGGCTGTCAAAGAAGCCGAAATCCAAAACGGGCAGAAAGTGGCGTTCCATATGGACGCTCAAAAACAGGCTTTGATGGCTAGAGGGAATGCCGTTGCCAGGGCAACGTTAGTTTTAACCGGCGGTAAAGACGCTAAGGCTTCCTTTAAGGCCTTGAACAGCGTGTATGGCAATGTGTTTAAAAGTGAGAAAACACTTAAAGACGCTGCCGATATTTTGCACGGCATGAAAGAATCTGAACTAAAATCCATGAAAGCGAAGACTCCGGACGAGGCATTGGATAAGTATCTAACGGCCATGCGGACGGAAGAACTGGTGGCGCACGATGAAAAATACTGGGGACCGCCCGGATATGAAACTGCAAAGGAACGAAAGCAAATTATTGATGCCGCTCCTAAATCTATTCGTGATGCTGCCCAGATTTGCTGGGACTTGAGTAGGGATATGGTCGATTTCATGGAGCATGAGGGGCTTGTGACTGCAAAGGCTGCAGAGACAATGAGAGGATATAAGTACTATTGCCCAATGTTCCGACAAGTTGAAGGCGCTGACTTTGGCGACGATATCGTGAATACCTTCAATAACTGGAATCAGTACGTGAATCTGGGGTCAACGATTCATCGCTTAGAACATGGCGGCCCGCAGCAGATACGTTCGCCATTTGAATCTATGATTAAAATGGTAATGGCTACCATGGATAAGGCAGAACGAAATAACGTGGGGAAAGCCCTGGTTAAACTAGCAACTGACTCCGAAGGACTCGGGAAACTTGTCTTGCGTGACACTACGTTGAAAGCAGCAAAGCCTTCTGTGGGGGCCTTTTCCGTATGGATCAATGGTAAAAAGCAGATATACCGCACAACACCGGAACTGTATAAGGCCTTAACAAGTACAGATGAATCGTCAGCAAGAAGCTTATTTAGCATCTTCCGCAGTATCAATCGTATGATGCGCCGTGGCGCTACGATTTCGCCGTCATTTATCACAAGAAACTTTATTCGTGATACCTTAACGGCTGGTATCAATAGTAAGACCGGCTTTATTCCGTTATGGGATAGTATTAAAGGCATGAAAAAATTACTGACGGATGCAGATTTTGCGGCTGAGTTCTATGCAAGCGGCGGCGGAATGGGAACGTATACCTTGAATGAGATTCATTCCAGCAAGGACATCGTTACAGAGTTGATGGATAAGAATCATAAAGGAAAGGTTCCCGTAATCCGTGATATTGCTCGTGTGTTACGTGTTGCCTTCAATAAGTATGATCGGTTTGCCAATGTTATTGAAGATAGTACACGCGCCGGCGAGTTTGCCAGAGCGAGAGAAAAAGGGTTAAGCATTCCGGAATCTGGGTATCTGGCAAAAGAAGTAACATTGAATTTTGGGCGACATGGTTCGTATGGAAAGATAGCGAATCAGTATGTTGCCTTTTTTAATGCCACCGTGCAGGGGACAGACAAATTTATCCGGGCATTTAGAGAACGTCCAGTACGTACTGCATTAATGACTACATTGTATTTGGTACTTCCTACAATTGGATTATGGCTTATGAATGGAGATGATGATTGGTATAAAGATTTAGATCCTAATACTAAATACATGAACTGGTGCATCAGTTTGGGAGATGTACATTTACTGATTCCGAAACCGCAGGAAGCCGGCGTATTGTTTGCGTCCGGCGTAGAAGCGGCACTTAATTATTTATCTGACCAGGACCCCGAAGCAATGAAGCAATGGCGTGCTATCGCAAGGGATGTCGTGGCTCCGTCTGTGATACCTACGACTGTTGTTCCACTGTTGGAATGGTATACAAACTATAGCTTCTGGCGCAATCGGCCGATTGTGTCCCAGCGTATGAAAAACAAGCCGACGGAATATCAGTATACTTCCAGCACGTCGGAAGTCGCCAAATTGGCTGGGGAAACGGGCCTTATATCTCCTATGATGGTGGATAATTTTATCAGCGGGTATTTTGCGAGCGCTGGCCGGTTAGTAGCCAACAGCTTGAACCTTCCCATTCGGGCTGCCAAAGGCGTTACCAATCCGCAACCTGCGCAAGAATGGTATCAGCTTCCCTTCATAGCATCTTTCTTGCGTCCGCACGGACAGAACTCAGAATACGTGAACCGGTTTTATGAAATGTCAGATGACATGGAAAAAGAGTTCAATGCACGCAAGGAAGAAACTGGCAAAAAGAATTTGAGTCCCTCTCATAATTTGAAAATCGTAAGGAAGGCAAGACAAACTATCACAAAGCTGAATAAGGATATTTACGATACGCAGGACAATCCGAAGCTATCTGCAGAGCAGAAGAAACAGCGTATTGATGCAAACCGGGCTAAAATTCGCATGTATGCAAAGAAAGCCCTTGATGCGGTACAAAAGTAAGCGAGGTGAAATATCATGAAGCTGATTCGTGCGCCGACTCATTAAATACATGACCATTACATAAAAAGGAGATGATCATCTTGGAATGGCTGGCCATCATCGGCCCGGTGACAGGAGTATTGGGACTCCTGGGGGTAATATTTAACTACAGTGTCATCCGGCCATTAAACGCTGCTATCAAAAATTTAAGTATGGTAATTGATCAAATGCAGAAGCAGCTTCATGAAGTCGATGAAAAGAGACAGAATATGGCTGTGCGATTGGCTAAAGTAGAGTCGTCGGCAGCGTCTGCACATCATCGGCTTGATGAGATTGCGCAGCGGCTGAATGATTAGAGGTGATGTAATTTGCTTGAGAAAATCCAAAACATATGTATTAAAGCGTTGTCAAAAGTGGATAAACTAGAAATAAGAGGTATGCCGCGTGTGATGGTATATCTCTTTTTGTTTATCGTTATTTTCTGTCTGCTGCTGTTTCTGACGGCATGGATCTGGCAATGGCATGACACCGGCAAAGCCGAGCTGTCTATCCTAATCCAATTCGTCAACGCTATCACGTCTGTTTCCTTCATCGCCGCGGTCGGATTCTTCGGCCGGGCGATGCTTGATAAAGACGACAACGGAATCCCGGATGAATTTGAAAAGCAGCAGACAACAGTGGCAACATATTCTACGCAAAGGAGTGGTATGCGATGAGGAAAGTCATCGATGTAAGCTACTGGCAAAAGGACATCGACTGGCAGGCAGTCGTTGCAGACGGCGTGCAGGGCGTCATTATTAAAATTTGCGAAGGCTGCACGCCGGAAGAAACATTCTGGCAGCATTTGAACAGTGTGAAAGCATTAGGTCTGGACTGGGGCGTATATATCTATTCCCATGCGACGACGGAAACGGAAGCTGCTGCAGAAGCCAACGAAGTCCTGTATATCCTGCAAGGGGACGTACCGCCAATGGGCGTATGGTTTGACTTTGAAGCGCAGGAATGTCTGTCTTGCGCCGACCCGACGGCAGTGTGCAGCCGCTTCATTTCTGACCTGAATGCCCAGGGACTGACCGCCGGCGTGTATGGTTCGCTTAGTACGCTTACGGATGTAATCAACGTCAATGCTCTGGCTGATTATGTACCGTATTGGTGCGCGCAATATGCAACCGCTTGCGATTTTAAATCGTACTATCCGAATAAGCTTTTGGCTGGTTGGCAGTATAGTCAAGATGGCTATATTGGCGGAACGAACGTAGACTTAAACGAATGGTATTTGTAGATTAGGAGAAATTATCATGGACGAACAGAAATTAAATGAACTCAAAGAAGCACTGGAACAAAAAATTGACGGGATTAAGGACGATATGGACAAGAAAGTCGACGAAGTAAAAGAGTCATTTGAGGAAACATATCATGGTACGGGTTGGGGGAATTATTTCTTCCGTGGTGTCGTATTATTTTTGCTGGTATTAATCGTATATCGTGCGTTCCAGTAGGGGAAAGGCGGTGATCCTTGGTATCTTTCGCGTGTAGGAAGGGTGATGAAAAACGAATGCCGATAAAAAGAAATTTGTGTGCGGTCTTGTTGTTGCGCTTGTTGCTGTTGCCGTTGGCTGGCTGGGCTGCCAATACTACGACGGCCGGACCGCAACAGACGATAACGATGCAGCAGTCACAGTACAACAAACTCAAAGAGATAATCAATCAGCAAGAGCTGACATTGGAGACGCTGCAGCTCAAATTGGCGACGCTCAGTCAGCACTCGTCGGCGGACAAACAGACCTTGATGCAGCTGCAGAACGAGTTAACGAGCTGCAGAGCCGAGCTGACGCAGACGCAGCAATCATTGCTGACTGCCAAAGCATCCTTGATGTCGGCAGAAAACAGCTTGCAGAGGCAAGAAAAATCTTTGCAGATGTTGACAGAGAAAATAAAGGTGGAGGAACACAAAGCTATGGTAGCACGTAGGCAAAGAGACACCTATGCGATGTTAGCAGGTGTTCTGCTTATTTACGTATCAATAAAATAAATGTATAATAAAAGAGGCAGAGTAGGGCATCGCCCTAACTGCCTCTTTTTTTGACGGCAAAAATTCGTCAAAAATAGTTTATTTTTCTTGATTATTCTATATATTTTGATGTAACATGGCTTATACCACAAAGCCCTATTTTATGCGCTATTATTAGATTTTATGTAAAGGTGGATTAATGAAACTGTTCATTGCAGAGAAGCCCAGCATGGCCAAGGAATTGGCAAAATGCCTCCCGCAGCCGCAGCGGCAGGAAAAGGGCTTTATCCGTACGGGCGGCGGCATCGTCACCTGGGCCTACGGCCACATGCTGCAGCAGGCGGAGCCGCAGGACTATAACCCGCAATACAAGCAGTGGAAGGACGCCGACCTGCCCATTATTCCGGAGCGTTGGAAGCTGCTCGTCAGCCCGAACAGCAGGGAGCAGTTCGACGTCATCTGCCGCCTCATCGGCGACGCCGACTCCATCGTCCATGCCGGCGACCCTGACAGGGAAGGGCAGCTTCTGATTGACGAAATACTCGATTATGTAGGCAATACGAAGCGCGTCGAGCGCATCCTTTTAAATGCCCTCGACGAAAAGAGCATCGGTGAAGCCCTTCATGATTTGCGGGATAACGGCGATTTTTCTCATCTCAAGGAATCAGCTTTGGCCCGCAGCCGTGCCGACTGGCTCATCGGCATGAACCTGTCGCGGGCTTATACGCTGGCCGCCCGCCGGCAGGGACACCGCGTCGTATTTCCCATCGGCCGGGTTAAGACGCCGACGCTGGCCTTAGTCGTCCGCCGCCAGCGGGAAATCGACAATTTCAAGCCCGTGACCTATTACGTCGTCAAGGCGCAGTTCAATCATGCCAAGGGCGTCATTACAGCCCAGTGGCAGCCTGGCGATACGCAGGCCGGCCTCGATTCGGAAGGGCGCTGCATCGATAAAAAGAAAGCTGAAGAAATAGTAGAAAGGCTGCGCGCTCAGCCCGATGGAACGATTGCCGAAGGGAAGAAGACGAAAAAGAAGGAAGCGCAGCGGCTGCCCTTGTCCTTGTCGTCCCTGCAGGTGCTGGCAGGTAAGCGCTACGGCTACAGCCCCCAGCAGGTATTGGACGCAGCCCAGCAGCTGTACGAACGCAAGCTGACGACCTACCCCCGGTCAGACTGCGAGTATCTGCCATTGAATCAACGCAAGGACGTGCCGGCTATTTTAGCTAATTTAGGCCGCCTTTCAGATAAAAACTTGTCCCAATGGGCTGGGCGAGCCGACGGCAGCATCAAGAGCCGGGCTTGGAACGACGGCAAAATTACGGCGCATCACGCGATTATTCCGACGACGGTGCCCTGTCCGTATGATAAGCTGACGGCTGTTCAGAAAAATATATATTTCCTCATTGCCCAGGCCTACATGGCGCAGTTCTATCCCGTGCATGAATATATACAGAACCGCATCGTCATCGCCGCCGCCGGCGAGCAGTTCGTCGCCCACGGCAAAACCGTCGTCGTGTTGGGCTGGAAAGAGCTGTATCAGTCCGATGGAGACGATGATGACGAAAAGGGAGAGCTGCCGCCGGTCCGCAAGGGCGACGGCGTCCAGTTCCGCCGCGGCAAGGTCGAAGAAAAGGCTACGAAGGCGCCGCCGCGGTTCACCTCGTCGACGCTTCTTCAGGCGATGAAGGAAATTTATAAATACGTCAAGGACGATTCGCTGAAGAAAAAGCTTAAAGAAGTGCAGGGCATCGGTACGGAAGCGACGCGGGCCACGATTATCGGCGAGCTCATCGAGCGGAAATTTTTAGTCGAAGAAGGGAAAAAGAAGTACCTGAAACCGACGGATATGGCCTATCTTCTCGTCGATTCCCTGCCGGACGAGCTGCTGTATCCCGATGAAACGGCTGTTTGGGAAGAACGGCTGTACCAGATGAGCCTGGGAAAGGACAGCCTGGCCGACTTTCTCAGCGCCCAGGAATTATTTTTGCGCAAGCTCATTGCGGCAGCCCGGAACAATGACGGAACGCCGCAGCCAAAGGAAGGGCGCGTATGTCCTCAATGCGGCGGCGCTATGGTACGCCGCCATGGAAAGTACGGCGATTTCTGGGGCTGTACCAACTATCCCAAATGCCGACATACGGAGCGCATCGATGCGCCGCCTGCGTCGGCGGCCGGCGATGGTTCATCTTATATTTGTCCGCGCTGCAAAGAGGGAATCTTTGTCCGCCGCAGCGGCCCGTACGGTCCGTTTTGGGCCTGCAGCAAAGAAGGCTGCCGCACGACCTGCGCCGATGTGAACGGCGTTCCCAGCATTTATGCTGCTTCGTCGGGAACATAATCCTGCCGGGGACGGGATACGGCGCGAGCGTCTGCGACGTATAGTACTGCAGAAGAGAGGAGGGATGAAGGATGGATACAGCGCAGGCCCGGCAATGGTGCTGCCAGCAGAAATACGACCAGGTAGCGGCTATGTACGCCCGGCAAATTGCCGCAATAGATACATGGGAGCCGTGGGACTATTACTACTACGCCTATAGCCTGAGCAAGCTGAAAGAGTATGCCGAAGGACGGGAGATTTCCCGCCGGTGCATCATCGCCTTTCCCGATTTCGCCCAAATCCGGGACGTATACGGCTGGTGCCTGTATTATCTGTACGTGCGTCCCTTTGCGCCTGGACAAGCTGACGAAGACGATTTCCGACGGGCCGTCGAGGCCATTGTCAAGTACACCGGGCAAACGGCGCATTCTCCTTATGAACGAGCCGTCTGGAAGATGATCGACGTGCTGCGCCGGCAGAAAAAGGCTTCGGCCGAAGAATTAGATGCCTGGCTGACTCTCCTCAACCCCGACAGGCTGTCTTCGCAGCCGCAGGAATACGTCAAGGACGGCGAATGGCTGAGCGGCGCGTCGTACCGCGAGCGGTGGTATGCTCTGAAGAGCGGCGTATTGGTCAAGAAGGGGGAATATGACGCCTGCATTGCTGTCTGTGAAGAGGGGCTGCGTATTTTTACGGACTTTCACTATGACAATGATATCTGGTTCAAATATCGCATCGCCCTCTGCCGCCTCCGCCTCGGCGACGTAGGCGGCGCAGAGCGAGAATTTTCCGCCCTTTTGCAGTATAAGCAGCATTGGATTATATACCGCGGGCTGTTTTACGCAGGGCAGGCGCAGAAAAGCCTGCGGAAGATGAAACAATACGGTGCCGCAGCCCTGCTCCTGCCGGGAGATATGGCCGATAAAGTCCAGTTCCTCGCTGAATTTGCCGATTCCCTGGCAGGACAGGAGGACTTGCGGACGGAGCGGGCCCGGCACTATGCCCTGGCCCTGCGCCTCCGGCAGGAACGGGGATGGTTTGTGCCGGAGGCTCTGCGCAGGCAGGCCGCAACGTACGAAGGGCAGATTCCTCGTAAGGCGGAGCTGCTCCGAGCGCTGCAGGAATTCTGGATACGGTGCCGGCACGACGGCGAAGAAGAAAAGCAGGGCTTTATCTCGGCCGTTTTGCCGGGAGGACAGGCCGGGTTTATCAAGGAATACGGCGGGCCGTCCTATTATTTCAAACGCGATGCCCTCCTGGGGCTGGACGCCGAGGCAGGGACGTACGTTACCTTTTTCGTCGAAGTCGGCCAGGATCGCTTTGGCGGCAAGGCGTCGCGGCGGGCTGTCGATATCCGGAAAAAAGAAAGCCTGTTCTGACGATGAATTTTTCGCATATACTTTCTCATTTTGTATGGCGACGCGGCCTGTTTTGGTATATAATTTTGGTATACCACATGGAAAGGTGAAGGCACAACATGATTTTATCAGGCAAGGAAATCGTAAAGCATTTGGGTAAGGAAATTATCATTACGCCCTTTCATCCCGAACGGGTCAATCCGAACAGCTATAATTTATCGCTATATAATCAGCTGATGGTATATGATGACTACGAGCTGGATATGGCCAAGCCGAATCCAGCGTCGATTATCGACATCCCTGAAGACGGCTACGTACTGCAGCCGAATAAGCTCTATTTGGGGCGGACAAACGAGTATACGAAGACTGATGGTTATATTCCCATGCTGGAAGGCCGCTCGTCTGTCGGCCGTCTGGGCGTGTTTATCCACGTGACGGCAGGCTTCGGCGACGTCGGCTTTGCCGGCTACTGGACGCTGGAAATCTTCTGCGTCCAGCCGATCCGCATTTATCCCAACGTGGAAATCTGTCAGATTTACTACCATGACATCGACGGCGAGTACGACACGTATCAGCACGGCAAATACCAGAACAATTCGGGCATTCAGCCGAGCATGCTGTGGAAGGATTTTCAGAAGAAATGAGAGAAGTAAAGTGAGGAAAATATGGCTAAACCTTTTTTGAAATGGGCAGGTGGAAAAAGTCAGCTTTTAAATGAAATAGAGATGTATTATCCTTTTGAAGATAATCAGGTCACGAAATATGCAGAACCTTTTGTAGGCGGCGGTGCTGTTCTTTTTGATGTATTAGGGCGTTATAAGGTAAGCGAAGTATACATCAGTGATATTAATGCAGAACTTATTAATACCTATTGCAGCATTCGTGACCATAGCGGTGATATTATAAATCTGCTTAAAAAATATCAAGCGGAATACATCCCGCTTGAAGCTGTTGCCCGAAAAGAATATTATAATATACAGCGGATGAAATTTAATAAATTAAAATTAAATAATGCGGCTTTTGAAAATATTGAGAAAGCTGCATTGATGATATTTTTAAATAAGACTTGCTTTAATGGATTGTATCGAGTTAATAAAAAAGGATTATTTAACGTGCCTATGGGCGCATACAAGAATCCCCTCATTTGTGATGAAATGAATTTACGTTCTGCGGCAGAGGCGCTGCAGAACGTAACTATTGTCTGTGGAGATTATCGGGAAGCGTCTGCGTTTATCGATAGGCATACATTTGTATATTTTGATCCTCCGTATAGACCGTTAACTGGTACCTCAAGTTTTACAGCGTATACGGAACAGCTGTTTAATGATGAAGCACAAATTGAGCTTGCAAAATTTGTTGATGCTATGGATTGTAGAGGAGCAAAAATAGTAGTAAGTAATTCGGATCCTAAAAATGTGAATAGAGAAGATAACTTTTTTGATTCTATCTATGCGGCTCATAATATTAAAAGAGTTCAGGCAAGTCGCATGATTAATAGTAATAGTAAGGCAAGAGGAAAAATTAAAGAATTGCTTATATCAAATTTTTAATAAGAAGAAGCCATATTGTAAATGTAGATTTGCAGCCATATATTGGCAATATTGACGATGATGATGAGATGAGGTAATTCGCATGTTTAAAAGAAATTTCGATACATGGCTGGATAGTTTTCGAAACAGTATTGCCACTTATGGGTATTATATTGATTTTGAAAAAGTTCATCATAACGTGGAAGCGATTAAAGTCGAACTCAATATTTTAAACGCATTGATTGGTTCTGCGAATATCAAAGCTGACTTCGAAGCATTGCTGAAGAAATATCCAGAAGTTTTACCGTGTATTCCGTTGCTATTAGCTGTCAGATTGAAAGAAAAGGACTCGAAAATTTATTGTCAAGATGAAAATGGTGGATATTCATATGAGTTTGATAATAAAAAATTAGATCCTTTAATTTCATTTGAACAGTACTCATATTTTATGGAAAAAACAGGTTTATTTGATTTATTGCAAAATCATGTGATCCACAATCTTGTTGATTATGTTACGGGAGT